>ENA-OQAS01000611-OQAS01000611.1-human-gut-metagenome-genome-assembly--contig:-NODE-611-length-18642-cov-2.150959_pt1 | contig 18642 bp, 22 predicted proteins | sample MGYA00242733_ERZ504523 | MGnify/ENA primary metagenome ERZ504523 (study PRJEB26092, sample SAMD00036239) | human gut metagenome | host: Homo sapiens | study: EMG produced TPA metagenomics assembly of...
TTTTCTTTTTTCTTGTCGCTGCCCTTGGTTTTTTCGGGAGCGTTTTCTTCGTCCAAACGAAGGAGTACGTAGAGTGCGCCGTTTTCGAGATGAGGGAAAGGATGGCGCGAGTTAATAATCTGAGGAGAAAGGTAAGGAACTACCTGCGCGTTGAGATATTCACGAAGATAGGCTGCTTGTTCCTTGTTTAATTCGTCTTCCATGAGCTGACGAATACCACGCTCGGCAAGTTTTTCTTGAATCTGTCGATAAATGCGTTCCTGTTCAGGATAAAGCTCGTGGCATCGATCGTAAATTGCGCGCAGCTGCTCATCGGGAGTCATTTGGGTTTTATTGTCGCGCAACTCTTTATTTACCAGAGAAAGGTCAGTTAAGTACCTACGCGTACCATGAAAAATTCTTGCAAGTTGCTAGAAAAAATAGAGACGCGGGTAAGACGCTCCAGAAGAGGTACGTTGTGATCTTCGCCTTGATCGAGAACGCGCTTATTGAATTCAAGCCAAGAAAGCTCTCGATTTTGCATATAGGGAAGAACATAGGGCCGCCCTGATTTATTGGCGCTTTCTGCGGGCATGTTGGTTCGGTCGGTCTTCGACTTCGTGTCCATCATAAGGTCTAATCTCCCTTTATCGATTCCCCAATAATTCGTCAGAAATAACTGACGAAGTAATCTTCTTATTCCATTGTAACGGTTTTAGCGCATGAACTGGCAATTACTCTTAATTACTCTTGAGCGCTTTGGGAATTTTAAGATTCGTTTTCAGAATTACCGATTGGTTTAACAAGTACTCGTTCGGCTAAGTATCCTTCTCGAACGCCGTATTTTAAGATGTCGAGACGTTGCGCTTTGCAGAGAGAGAAAATCTCTCTGATGATTATGCATCCTGGGATGAAGGTATGGATACGATCAGGGACCGTATGAAGGGCTTGGCGGGCAAATGCTTCGGAGTCTTTTGCGTAGAGAGACAAAATGGCATCAATATGATCGGGTAAGAGATATTCATATCGCTCGCCGTCGTTGCATAAATCGCCATACACCTTTGCAGCCGAGCGGATGGAGCCGCCAATGCCATAAAGCTGTTTGGAAGCGTATATTTCGGCACCTTCTTTAGAAGCAAGGGTGCGGAACTGTTTTGCGATGGTTTCCACTTCTTTAGCGCTTGGCAAAATGCCGGAAGTATAGTTTGCAAAAGAAGAGAGAGAACCTTGAGGAATACTTACTTTGTCCAGGTCAAGTCCATCAAGAATATGGGTAAGCTCGGTTGAGCCACCGCCAATATCAACCATAGTGCCATGATCCAAATAACGATCGAGACTTGCTCCTAAAAAGCCTAGGTGAGCTTCTTCTTCGTTAGAGAGAATGGTGATGCGTTTGTTAATACCTGATTCGATTGCGGCAGTTGCTTCGCGAGAGTTGGTGCAATTGCGCAATACTGCTGTAGCAAAAATATCTATACGCTCGCAGGAAAATGGGAAGCGCGGCGCAGGTGGGCATTAATGGTTTTGATGGCCTTCTTATTCCCGCTTCGGTCATGGTTCCGTCTTTAATATGAGCCGCAAGACCAGCCATTACCTTATAATTGAGAAGAGTTTGAATGTCTTTTTTTAGTAATGGTTTGCGGGGGGTGCAAGTAACCTCATAAATGCAAAGACGAATAGTGTTTGATCCAAAGTCAATAATGCCAAAACGGGCCATAGTTGTCTTCCTCTTCGTAGTGGACAGATCGTACTGTAGCAAATTATTGCCAAAAGCGTTTGTTAAATAGATTTAACTATATTCGTTTATAAAGAAGTGAAGTAGCATCAGCTATGTCACATTTTTTTTAATAGTAATACGATGTTTTGGCAGATTAATTGCAATAAATGGCTTGCGGAGGAATAACGCCAGCAAGGGAGAGGGGGTTTCTCATGTTAGATAGCGTACGTATGGGGACTCAGAAAGTAAGTAAGGCAGAATATAAGGTTCGCTTTAAGGAACTGGTAAGCCGTTTGGTGGTTTTGCAGCAAGAAGCGAAAAAACAAGAGCTGGGCACCGTAGTGTTGTTTGAGGGATGGAAAGGTGCCGGCAAGGGTAGTCGAATTTCTGATCTGCTTTATCATTTAGACGCACGTGATACTTCTGTTTATGTAACAGAAGACTTTGATGAAAAAGAAGCTGCCTTAGTAGTAGATGAGGACTTTGGCGCTACGGGATACTATCCTTTCTTACAGCAATTCTGGAAGGCGCTCGGCCAGCGTGGCAGCATGACTTTCTACGATCGCGGTTGGTATTCTGTAGCTGCGCAGCACATCATCAACACCCTTCCCAAAAAAGGTAAGTTATCCAAAAAGGAACGGGGTGCCATTAAGGCTCATGCAGCACGCATGGTTAAGTCCATTGAAGATTTTGAGACCCAGTTGCGCAACGATGGCTATCTCGTCATTAAGTTCTTCTTGCAAATTTCCGAAAAACGCAGCGTGAACGTCTTGTTAGCCTGTATAGCGACCCTGCAACCTCATGGCGTGTTTCTCAAAAAGATTTGAAGCATCTTGACGATTATGACCGTACCTATCAGGTCTATGAGAGATGCTTGATCATTCAAATTTTAAATTGCACCTTGGATCTTGCTGGATGCCGAAGATCATCGCCGCGTGAACTTAAGCGTTGTGCAAACTATCGTCAATGCACTTGAAAAGGAGCTGTCGAAACCTGCTGATGCGTCAGCTCAGGAGGCGGAAAAGAAGGCGCAGGAAAATTCAGCAAATGGCACAAAAGCAGTAGAAGGGGACGAGCGTACTCGCACCGAAGAAGAAAATGCGCGCTTGTGGAAGTTGGCAGAAGAGGAAGCGCGTGCTGCTAGTATTCATGCGCCTACGATGACACGTTTTGCTCCGAGCGAGCATATACTACGCTCGATGAGGTTGATCATACTTTGGCTTTGACGCGTTCGGAATATAAAGCACAGCTCAAAGCAGAGCAGGAACGACTTCGTCGTATTGAACTTGAGATGTACATCAGACGTATTCCCATGATGATTATGTATGAAGGATGGGATGCGGCTGGTAAGGGAGGCAGCATTAAACGTGTTGCTCAGGCGCTCGATGCGCGTGCGTATACCATCTATCCAAGTCCTGCACCTACTAAACCAGAATTACTTCATCCTCATTTATGGCGCTATTGGACGCGTTTACCCAAGGCTGGTCATGTAGGAATTTATGACCGTAGTTGGTATGGACGCGTACTGGTTGAGCGAGTGGAAGGATTTGCAAGTCCTGCTCAGTGGTCGCGTGCTACGAGGAGATAAATGAATTTGAGCGTGACATGGTCGAATGGGGTGCCATCTTGTTGAAGTTCTGGGTTGATGTTTCTCCTGAGACGCAACTTGAGCGTTTTGAGGCACGTGAAGCCAATCCTGAAAAACGCTGGAAGATAACTGCAGAGGACTGGCGTAATCGTGATAAATTCCCTCAGTATCGTGCAGCGGTAGAAGATATGTTCCGTTTAACTTCTACGCGTAATGCACCTTGGATTATTTTGGAGAGTGATGATAAATATTATGCTCGCGTAAAAGCTCTTCGAATTATCAATGAGGCACTCGAAAAGCGCTTAGGTATTTACTAGATAAGTAGGTGCTGGTCGTAGATAGCTGGTGCTGGTCAGTAGCTTTTTGTTGGCTGGCAGTTGTTTTACGAATTAGCAGTTGCTACTGACTGGCAGTCGTTTTACGGAAATAACCTCGAGCCAAGTATGAACGGTTTGCAAGAGAAATCCTGCCAATAAGCTAAAAAGGTTGTGGGATTAGGGTGCGAATGTGTTCGTGCTTGGCTCTTTTGTTAAGATGAGGTCACAAATCACGCTCGTGCCTTTATAGAGGTTCTTAAGGCGCTATAGTGATTTTTTGTTCACATTGCTATCAATAAAGGTGAGGTATGGCTCGTCGTAAAGGAAACGGAAAGCATGCAGCCAAGCATCAAGACATGCCAGTAACTGCAAATACCTATTCTCGTGATAACTACGGTTCGCAGGCGCGACTACGTTATTCAAGCAATTCCGGCTCTCGTCGTTCACGAAAAAATCCTTGGCGTGTAGTTTTGTCGTTTCGCTTGTTGTTTTGATTGCCGCTCTTATTGGTCTAGGCGCTATAGCGTTTCAATATATTTCGCAGCAGCGTGCTTATGATGATCTGGAGCAATATGCTTCACTGTCAGATTCTGAAAACGTGGCTTTAGCTGACTTGACGGTGGACTGGGATGCGCTTCGTGCAGTAAATCCTGATATCGTGGCATGGGTTTATGTTCCCGATAGCCTATTAATTATCCTGTGGTACAAGGCGACGATAATGAGGAGTATCTTCATAAAGCTTTTGATGGGTCTACGGGGTGGCTCGCATCGGCTGGTACCATCTTTTAGATAGTACAAATTCTTCAGATTTTTCTGATCGGAATAGTGCTCTTTATGGCCATCATATGAATGATGGATCGATGTTTGCTTCTCTTTCGGATTGGCAAAACAACGATGAATTCAACGCTCATCGTGATATCTATGTTTTAACTCCTCAAGGAAATTATCGTTTGAAAACGTTTGCCTTGGTGAAAACCACCGGTGATGATGCGCTTGTTCAGACGACTTTTTCTTCCGATGAAAGTTATCAGTCCTACATTCAAGATAAACTTGATCGCAGCGTAACCACTCAGCAAGGTGAAGTGCTCTCCGCTGCGGATATTCGCCAGTCAATGCTTTTCTCTACATGTGAATACTCTCAGGCAGATGGACGTGCAGTGTTGTTTGCTGCGGTAGTGGAAACCACCGTTGCAAGACCCCTATATTGCATCCTCTGCGCAGGAACTACAGGTATTTCTACCAATGAATCTCAAGAATTGGATAGTCAATATAAGGAGGCTGCATAAATGAGCACATCGGTATTTCCGGGGGAGCGCCCTGACCGACTTGAAGAGGAATGCGGGGTTTTTGGAATATATGCTCCTGGATTAGATGTTGCTCGAATGACCTGTTTTGGTTTACAGGCTCTTCAACATCGTGGTCAGGAATCAGCTGGTATTGCGGTGGGCGACGGTGCCACCATACTCGCTTCTAAAGATTTAGGGTTAGTAACCCAGGCTTTTAACGAAAGTGCACTTGCAGCCCTTAAGGGTGATTTGGCTATCGGTCATGTTCGCTACTCCACAAGCGGTGGGGTTGAATCATGGGAAGCGGCACAGCCTCATATTTCTGCTATAGACGAGGTTCTTATCGCGCTTGCTCATAACGGAACGTTAGTGAATACCAATGCGCTAAAAGCGCGCCTTGTTGATCATGGGGTTCATTTACGTGCGGGAACCGACTCAGAGGCAGCAGCAAAAATAATCGGAGAGGTAACGCGAGAGACTCATTCATTGCGTGATGGTATTCGTATGGCGATGAAGATGATCGAGGGCGCTATGCCATGGTTTTGGCAAGCCCTGATTCTCTGTATGCATTTCGTGATCCTAACGGCATTCGTCCTTTAGTTGTAGGTCAGTTACCTGAGGATCGTGGATGGGTAGTTGCTTCTGAAACCTGCGGTCTTGATATCGTTGGTGCTACTTTTATTCGTGAAGTTGCTCCAGGAGAATCATTCGTTTTAACAAAGAGGGAATGGTTTCCGAAATGGGTGTAGAACCCCGAAAACGTGCGAGCTGTATCTTTGAGTATGTATATTTCGCTCGTCCCGATTCGGTGATGGATGGTCAAAGCGTTTATTTGGCTCGTCGTGAAATGGGCAAAATTTTAGCTCGTGAAGCGCCTGCGGAAGCTGATTTGGTAGTAGGAGTTCCCGATTCTGGCCTACCTTCAGCTATGGGGTATTCACTTGAAAGCGGTATTCCGTACAGCAATGCCATCGTTAAGAACCGTTATGTAGGTAGAACCTTTATTGAACCAACGGACGAGATGCGTCAGATGGGTATTCGTATTAAGCTCAATCCGCTTTCTTCTATCATTAAAGATCAACGATTAGTAATAATTGATGACTCCATTGTACGTGGTAACACCTCGAAGAAACTCGTTACCATGCTTCGTGAAGCGGGTGCTCGTGAGGTACACATGCGCATTGTGTCACCTGAAGTAAGATGGCCCTGTTTTTATGGCATTGATACCGACACTCAAGATCAGCTTATTGCAGCAAATATGACCAACGAAGAAATGTGCGAATTTATTGGGGCGGATTCGCTTGCCTTTATATCGGTTGAGGGATTGCATGCTTCAGTGGCGTGCGAACACCCAGGATTTTGCGACGCATGCTTTACGGGCGACTATCCTGTAGCAATTCCTGATACCATGAAGGCAAAGAGTTTTTTGCCCGAAGGTAGCGCTATTCTTGGGTAGTATAGAGCTACTTAGACAATAAAAGGAGATATCATGACTGATCGCATTAAGGTCAATGCTATGGATAATGACACCACTAAGTGGCCCAGCTGGACTGCGCAAGGCGCAGCAACTACTTATGCACAGGCGGGGGTAGACACGGCAGAAGGTGCTCGTGCGGTGGATGCTATTAAAGATGCCGTTCATCGTACGTACCGCGATGAAGTACGTGGTGACATTGGTGGTTTTGGTGGACTGTTCTCCATCAATGTAGCGAAAAATATGGCTGACCCTATTTTGGTTTCTGGTACTGATGGCGTTGGTACCAAAATTCAGCTTGCTAAACTTGCGGGTAAGCATGACACGGTAGGTATCGACCTGGTTGCTATGTGTGTCAACGACATTTTGGCAACAGGCGCTGAACCTTTGTTCTTCCTTGACTATATTGCGATTGGAAAACTGAAGAGTGAAGCAGTGGCAGAAATCGTTTCTGGTATTGCTTATGGTTGCCAGATGAGCGGGTGCGCGCTTATCGGTGGCGAAATGGCAGAACATCCTGGTGTTATGGATCCTCATGAATACGATTTGTCTGGCTTCTGTGTGGGTGTAGTTGATCGTCCTGAAATGCTCGATCCTTCCAAAGTTCAAGAGGGCGATGTTTTGATCGGTCTTGCTTCTTCGGGCATTCACTCCAATGGTTATTCTCTGGTTCGTAAAGTGGTAACCGACGGCAAAACGCTTTATGAATTACGCATGCTACAGGATTCACTGGATGGTAAGAGCGTTCTGGATGCGTTGCTTGAACCTACCCGAATTTATGTGAAGCCTGTACGCGCAGTGCTTCGTCAATTGCCAGGTGCGGTTCGTAGCTTGGCTCATATTACGGGCGGCGGTATCACGGAAAACCTCAATCGTGCCTTGCCTGATAACATGGATGCTGAAGTTGAAGTGGGTAGCTGGGGTATGCCTCCCATTATTCCTTTTGTTTGTCGCGCCGCACACTTGGACGAAACCGAAGCGCTGAAAACCTTCAACATGGGTCTTGGCATGGTGCTGGTGGTTGCCCCTCAAAAGGCTGATGAAGTATTGGCTATTCTTGAAGAGCAGGGCGAGCAAGCTGGTATTGTGGGTCGTATTGTTCCAGGTAGTGGCGAAGTAACTTACGTGAATAAAGAGCAGCTTTTTGCTAATTGTGTTTCAAGTGAGCCCGCAACTGAAGAATAAGTAGGACTTTCAAAAGGAGCTTTCGTGTCTGAATCTCAAGGTGCACTTAAAATCGGAGTACTTATCAGTGGAAGCGGTTCCAATTTGCAGGCGATCATTGATCGTATCGACCAGGGAACACTTGATGCAGAAATCGTATTGGTTATTTCTTCTCGTCCCGATGCTTTTGGATTAACGCGCGCTGAAAAAGCCGGTATTCCAACTCTTGCTTTGAATCGCGAGGTGTATCAGGATGTACCAGCAGCAAATAAACGCATTGCAGACGCTTTGAAGGAAGCAGGCGCAGAATATGTCATTATGGCGGGCTACATGCGCAAGCTTACAAACGAGGTTTTAGATGCGTATCCCGATAAGTGGTGAATTTGCATCCTGCCTTGTTGCCTTCTTTCAAAGGCGCTCATGCTATTGAAGATGCTTTTACCTTTGGGGTAAAAGTAACAGGAATTACCGTGCATTTTGCTAATGAAGATTACGACAAAGGGCCTATTATTGCGCAGCGTGCGGTTGAAATACGCGAGGATGATACGCTTGAATCTCTTGAGACGCGCATTCATGAGGCAGAGCACGAGCTGTATCCGGAAGTAATTTCTTTGTTGGCTCAGCAACGAGTGCATATCGATCCGGAGACCCGCACGGTACATATTGATCCGGAGACCCGCACGGTACCTATTGAGTCCTAGTTGTTGTGTCAAAGCATAAACAAACATCAGGTAGCTTATCTAACAAGGCAGCTTTTGGCTGCCTTGAAATCTTTTGGTATCGTATTCGCCCTGTGCGGAATTTATGCTTACGTGAACGAGTTACGCTGGTATTCTAGAAACTAGAGGTTTATCCCACTACGAGGAAAGGCGGTAGCAGGTGGCTGATCCTAAAGTTAAGCGTGTACTTATGTCGGTAACAGACAAGACGGGCATTGTAGAGTTTGCCCGTGCTCTTTCGGAAGACTTTGGTGCACAAATTATTTCTACGGGTGGTACCGCACGCGTTATTGCGGAGGCGGGCATTCCGGTAACCCCTATTGATGAGGTTACTCAATTTCCTGAGATGATGGATGGTCGTGTTAAAACGCTTCATCCAGCTGTTCATGGTGGCCTTCTTGCAAAGCGTGACAATCCTGAGCATATGGCACAAGCAGCTGAACACGGTATCGAAATGATCGATATGGTTGTTGTCAATCTGTATGCTTTCGAGAAAACGGTTGAATCAGGTGCAGATTTTGGTACCTGCATTGAAAACATTGATATCGGTGGCCCTTCCATGCTGCGCTCTGCCGCAAAGAACTTTGCAAGTGTTGCCGTGGTAACTGAACCTTCAAGCTACGGTGCTATTCTTGCAGAAATGAAAGCAAACGATGGGGCAACTACGCTTGCTACTCGTACTAAACTTGCCCTGAAAGTATTCCAGACCACCAATGCCTATGATGGTGCTATTGCATCTTGGTTATCGGGCCAGCTTGGAGAAACAATGCAGTGGCCTACTGAGCCTCCTGCTGAATGCGACCTTCATCTTGTTAAACAACAGGGTCTTCGCTATGGCGAAAATCCTCACCAAACAGCTGCATTCTATCGTTTGCCAGAATTTGCTACCGAACATTCGCTGGTTAATGCAGAACAGCTCAACGGTAAGGAACTTTCCTACAACAATATTCTTGATACTGATGCGTGCTGGTCGTTAGTGCGCGAATTCGATGAGCCTGCAGTAGTTATTTTGAAGCATCAGAATCCTTGCGGTTCTGCAGTTGCAAATGATGTTGCTACCGCTTACGACAAAGCCTTTGCTTGCGATCCTAAGAGTGCCTTTGGCGGCATCATTGCAGCAAATGTAACCGTTAGCCAGGAAATGGTAGAGCACATCAATGAAAATAAGCAGTTCATTGAAGTGGTTATTGCTCCTGATTATGAAGCGGGCGCTCTTGAGCTTTTGCAGCAGAAGAAAAAACGTTCGTGTTTTGCGTACGGGTGGGGTAGATGCTCCTTCCGCGATTGAGTTCCGTAGTGTTGACGGAGGCATGTTGGCTCAGTGTGTTGATCGTGTTACGGAAGATCCTGCAGAGTTTACTGTTCCTACTAAGGTAAAGCCAACTGATGAGCAGCTTCATGAAATGCTGTTTGCTTGGAAGGTGTGCAAGGGTGTAAAGTCAAACGCTATCTTGGTTTCCAAAGACCATGCTGGCATCGGTATGGGTCCTGGTCAGCCTAACCGTGTTGATTCTGTAAAACTCGCGTGCGAGCGTGCTCATGAAGTTTGCGAGCGCATGGGAGTAGAGCCTACTGGTTTGGTATGCGCTTCCGACGCATTCTTCCCCTTCCGTGACAACATTGACACTTTGGCAGAATATGGTGTGAAGGCCATCATTCAGCCTGGTGCTCAATCCGCGATGAAGAGGTAATCCAGCTGCTGATGAGCATGGTATTGCAATGGTATTTACTGGACATCGCCATTTCCGCCATTAAGATAGTTTTGGTCATTAGCCAAAGTCTGATTTTGTAAAGACTTTTCAAACGTCTTTGTTTAATAACTGGCTCTGGATGTATTCCAGAGCAGTTATTGTTTCGCTAGCTTCTTTTTGGCTTCTTCTAGGAATACTTTACAGGCATTTGATCGGAATTGGAAAGGCTTCCAAGCAAGGTATGCTTGCAAGGTGGGAGAATCTTTGAGAGGTCTATAGTCAAGATTATTTGCTCGGGAAGCATTTACCAACCTTCGATGGTAATTGCCGCACCAAATCCTTTTTCTACAAGGCGTGCAGCGTTATTGAGGAGGTTGTATGTTGCCACAAACGTAAGAATCCCACCTTCATCTTTGCTTCGATACCTGCCCAATACTCCGCTATGTATATAGGTTGATGGCACAAGAAGAGGGATATCGATAAGATCATCTAAGCTAACAACATTCTTTTGCGCGAGTGGGGAATCGTTTCTGAATAAAACAACAGAGTGTTCCTTGCATTTAAATGGCAGGTAATCGAGCCCTTCGTTTTTGGTGCGGCGCAGCATCAATCCGAAATCGAGTAGTCCCTTGTTGATGTTTTCTGCTACGTTTTCTGCCGTGTCGCTCACAATATTGTAGGAAATATTGTGATAGGTAGCGCGAACTGATTGCATAATATCCCCAAGCTCTTCCATGGCTTTTGTTTCTGCGCAACCAATAGATATAGTTCCTGCAATGACGTCATGAGAAAGTTGTAATTCCGATTCGGTAGTATGGACCAGTTGAGATATTTCTCCTGCTCGGCGTCGCAAAAGCATGCCATCGTCTGTCAAAATAATGCCTTGCTTGCTTCGCTCAAATAAGACACACCCTAATTCTTTTTCTAAATCCATCAACTGCCTGGAAAGAGTAGGCTGAGAAACATTCAATGCTTTAGCTGCAGCAGAAATACTGCCTTCCTGGGTGAGTGCTAAAAAGTATTCCAAAACACGTAATTCCATGCGGGCTTCCTTCTTGGGTTGTAATCATGAAAGCAAATATTCAATAGTTATTCAGAAATCGGCTGACTTTCTTGTTTGGGCTTCTAGCTTCTTAACCCCTTTATTGGAAAGGTTTAACCAGAAGCGTATGTATGCAAAACCTGCATACAAAGTTTTCACTATAGCTATTTTACATGGATAAACGCAGTGTATACGATATTTGTAGAGAGTAAGAACAAATCAAACAAAAGCAGATCAAGCTGGATTTTCAGGAGGAATCATGGCAGTAAAACAAACCGCAGGGCGCGATCAATTAGGTGAATTTGCTCCTAAATTCGCACAGCTTAACGACGATGTATTATTTGGTGAAGTATGGAGTCGCGAAGAAGCTCTTTCTTTGCGTGATCGCAGCTTGGTAACTATTGTTGCGTTAATGAGTCAGGGTTTGATTGATTCCTCGTTTGAGTATCACCTGGCAACGGCGAAAAAGAACGGCATTACCAAGACGGAAATTGCAGAAATCGTAACACATGCGGCATTTTATATGGGCTGGCCAAAGGCTTGGGCGGTCTTTCGTATGGCTAAGGAAATCTGGACAGTGGAAGGTGCAGATGATAAAGGCCGCGAAGAGTATGAACGCACGTTAATGTTCCCATTAGGCAATCCTAATGACGGCTTTGCTCAGTATTTTATTGGGCAGAGTTATTTGGCTCCTGTTAGTATCGAGCAAGTACCAATGTTTAACGTAACATTTGAACCAGGTTGTCGTAATAATTGGCATATCCATCATGCTGATAAGGACGGTGGGCAAATGCTCATTTGTGTTGGCGGTCGTGGCTGGTATCAGGAATGGGGCAAGCCTGCTCGCGAACTTCATCCTGGAGATGTAGTAAATATTCCTGCAGGCGTTAAGCATTGGCATGGAGCCGCTGCAGACAGTTGGTTTTCTCATTTAGCTATCGAAGTTGAAGGAGAAACACTTCCAACGAATGGCTTGAACCGGTGGATGATGCACAATACAACGCGTTGTAACTTCTTTAGAATTGGATATATAAAGCAAAAAGTTCAGAAGGCATAATTACTTATTGATATAAGGACGTGCAGAACCGTACGTCCTTCTTCATTTTTGGAAGTTGGCCAATCAACTTTCTTTACATGCATGGGTATTTTTATAATAAGAGTGTCATCTGCATGAAGAGGTAACCTATGTCTCAATCTACTGTTTTAGTGTGTCCTGAATTAACAGGCGAAGTAGCAACTCGTGCTGCTCGGGCTATTCGGGAGTCTTTTTCGTTTGGGTTTGTGGGGGTTTCTTTGATCCCAAAGGGGCCTAACCCTGTTATGCAGTGGGGCTATGCAGATGGAAGCACGAATAAAAGCTATGAGCTTATTCGGCTTCCCGCAAGTGTAGGAGCATTAGGAAAAGTTCATGCTCTTCGCAAGGGCATTATTGTAAATAGTGTAGAAGAAGATATTCCCGAAAATGAGCTGTTTCAATATCCCATTGTAATGCTGAAGCGCTTAAGAGTTTTTTTGCGTTTCCTTTAATGAAGGGTGATAAAATTGCGGTAATTATAATTTGCGGCACAAGATTTCTCCATGCATTAAATGATCATGAAATGAGCCTCATTCAGCGGTTTGCAGCTAAAGAATTTAATTTGGAATCATGTAAGTCTGCCCTGTATATATTCACGGTGATCAAGAAGGCTTTGCTTATAACGATCTTTCTAAGAATCTTCTGATTGCGCAGGAAGCAGAACGCAAGCGTATAGCACGAGAACTTCATGATGGTATTTCTCAAGAGGTTCTTGTTGCTCAGATGGAATTAAGGCGCTTGAAATATTTGCCCTATGAAGAATGGCTGATGTGGTAAGTAAAACGAGCAATATGCTCAAAGACGTTATGAGTCATATATCGGCGATTTCCCGCGCATTACGACCTTTAGCGCTTGATGAATTGGGACTATCTGCTGCCGTATATGCTTTGTGCGAATCTTCTGCGGAGGCTTTTGGGATTACTGTAGTGAAAAACATAAGAGAAAATATCACTCTAAATAGCAGTATTGAAATTGCGGTTTATCGAATTTTTCAAGAAGCCCTTAATAATGCTTGTAAGTATTCAGGGGGGAACGAAATTCGAGTATTGCTAGATTGGGACAAAGATGAATCGAATGTACTTGTCTTGACGGTGAGTGATAATGGTAAAGGTTTCGATGTCGATAACCCCGAAATTCAGGGTTCGGGTCTTGGCTTAGAAGGAATGAGAGAACGGGCTGCTTTAGTTAACGGTGCTCTTGCATTGCAGTCCCAGAAAAACCAGGGAAGTATTGTTTCTCTACGAGTTGAGGTAAGTGAGCGATCATGATTCGAATCGTTCTTGCTGATGACCATTCTATGGTACGAATGGGCTTTAAAATGCTGATAATGCAGCAAAAGGATTTCGAAGTAGTTGGTGAAGCATCTGATCCAAATGAAGCTTTTGAGCTTGTGAAACAATTGTCTCCTGAGGTATTGCTTACCGACGTTTCTATGGGTACCGAGAAAAGTGGTCTTCTTTTGGTGAAGCGTCTTTATGATGTTGGTATTTCTACAAATTCCGTAGTTCTTACGATGCATAACGAGCAGGAATATCTTAGTCAGGCACTAAAATCTGGAGCGGTAGGGTATTTACTGAAAAGCTCATCCGATGAAGAGCTTTTTAAAGCAATTCGTCAAGCGGCAGCTGGAGAAATTTTTATTTGCAATGAAATGCTGCAAGGATTTGTTCATAATGCACTATCTCATGTTGATCCTGCGGCAGAGTCTCTTACTCCCCGAGAATCAGAAATTGTTTCTTTGGCAGTAAAGGGGTATTCCAATCAAGAAATTGCACAAATGTTGGCAATTTCTGTAAAAACAGTCGAAGGACAAAAGTCGAAAATAATGCATAAGCTTGCTATTGAAACTAAGCCGGAACTATTTGACTATGCGGTTCGTCACGGTTTAGTAAAAATCTAGCTCGTTATTATTCTCAATCAAGAATAATAAACGCCCTATTTTATCTAGTTTTTCATATTAGAAAAGGTTTATTTATGCGCTATAGGGTAAACCCCTATAGCGAATAGGGTGTTCCCCTATATCTCTTTAGTTCTCTGGCTTCCACAATAGTTATGGGCAAGATTTCGCATGGCGTACAACAAGAAATGCTATGCGAGCAGGAGATGGAGGATTATATGGCTAGAGAGGTAACGCGCAGGGGGTTTGTTAAGCTGACGTCTGCAGCGGCACTTGGTGTTGCAGGCATGGGCACTGTTACTATGAGCGTCCCCGCTGCGAAAGCGTTGGCAGAATCAGCGCCGCCTGAAGGCATGTGGGTGCGTACCACGTGTGCACCAAACTGTACGGGTTCTTGCGGTATGAAAGCTTTCGTGCAAGACGGACAGATAAAGATGATTTCGCAAGCTGCAGATTATCCCTATGAACGTTACAACCCACGCGGTTGTTTAAAGGGTTTATCAATTAATACGATGATTCATGGACCAGAGCGATTAACCGCTCCTCTTGTCCGTAATGAACAAGGTCAGATGGAAGAAACGGATTGGGATACTGCTCTTAATACTGCAGCAACAAAGCTGCGTGATATAGCTGAAAAGTATGGTCCTGATTCCATTGGTGTTATTTGGCAGGTTCAGGGTACCGGTCATGTTCAAAAAGGATCGCTTGTTCGTTTGACTAATATGATGGGCTGGTCCGCTATTGGCGGGTATGAACTCAATGGCGATTTGCCTATGTTTTGGCCCGAGACTTTTGGCTGTCAAAGCGAAGAGCTGGAATCCTATGAATGGGAAGATTCGCGCTATACCATGATTTTTGGATCCAATCCTATGGTTACGCGCTTGCCTGATTCTCATTTTCTGAATTACTCACGTGAAGCCGGCGGGAAGTTGTTTGTTTTGATCCGAATTACTCTGCTACAGCAGAAAAATCCGACGAATGGGTACAGATAAAGCCTGATACCGATGCAGCTTTTGCTTTAGCGGTTGCTAAGTATCTTATTGATGAGAATCTCTACGACAGACAGTTCGTTTCTAACTTTTCTGATTTACCCATTCTCATTGATGTCGCTACAGGAAAGCGCGTATTAGCGCGTGATGTTTCTGGATTACGTGCATTTGATGCGCCTGAATATCGTGAGACCTATGTGGTGCTGCAAAACGGTAATGCAATAGCACTTGATCCCGAACATATTGGAAATACCCCCGACTTGGATTTGGAGGCCACAACCACTCTTGAACTTAAGAATGGATCCATAATTCAGGCAAAAACGGCCTTTACGCTGCTCCGTGAAAGTCTTGAGGAATACACCCCTGAAAAAGCAAGTGAAATAACAGCAGTACCAGAAGAAACAATTACTCGAATTGCGCGGGAATGTGCAACCATTAAACCTATGCACATCATTTTTGGTGGTTCTGCTATGCAATGGCATCATGGGGATTTAAAGGGGCGTGCTTGCGCACTTCTAGCGGTATTAACAGGAAACGTTGGGCAGCTGGGCGGCGGCATTTCAACCTATGTTGGACAGTACAAAACACGCTTTAGTACAGCTTCTTGGTTTATTCCTGAAAAAGCAAAACGCGCTTCAGCTCCCTTTCACTATGCCGTGAATGGTCGTACTGAGACCCATGAGTGCTACGTTCCCTAAAAATGGACTTAAAGCGCTCGTGGTTGGCTGGGGTAATCCTTTTGAACAGCATAATGTTGCTAACTGGCTACAGCAGGCGCGTGAATCTGGCGAGCTGGAATGCGTGATATGTTTCGAATTTCAGCATACTAAAACCGTTGACTGCAGCGATGTTACGTTTGCGTCTGCTAGTTGGTACGAAAAGACAGAACTAGTTATTACGCCGCTTCATCCATGGGTTCAAATCATGCAGCCTATGGTAGATCCTCCCGGAGAAGCCCGTCCTGAAATATGGACTTGCAAAGAGCTGGCATGTCGTATTGATCCTTCTTTGGCAGATCAGTGGCCTGAATTTGGCCCAGAGGAAGCAGAGCAAACTGCTGAAGAGGTGTTGCGCATGCTTCTTGAACAGGGTGGTTCGACTATTAATCATATTACGCTAGAAGATTTGAAAGCTGGTCCTTGCAAGCTTGCTCATACTAATCCGGGTGAAAAGAAAATACCTTTCTATGAGCAAATTCATGGTGGGCAACCTTTTCCGACGGTGTCGCGCCCTAACGATTTAGAGAAAACAGCACATTTTGTAAAGTCTGGTCGCATTGAGTTTTATAAGGATGAGGATATGTTTTTGCAAATGCATGAACAACTTCCTTGTTACAAACCTGCTTTCGAGGAAACTGAATATGCGCTAGATCCTGAAGCAAAGGAAAAGTATCCCTTCTCGTATATCACTCGTAATAGCTTGTTCCGCGTGCATGCAACCTATAGCAATAATCCTTTTATGTTGGAGTTGCAGAATAATACTCCGAAGGTGTTTATGAATCCAGACGATGCTTCTGCTAAAGGACTTACTCAAGGTGATGTTGTTGAGGTATTTAACTCCAGAGGAAAAATAAGTGGCGCATTAATTACTGATCCGGGAATGTACCCTGGACAGGTGGTTTTTGATCAAGGTTGGTGGAGTCGTTATACCAACAACGAAAGTTATAACTCTCTTATTTATCCCTGGATTAACCCCATTCATGAAATTTACTACGTTTCAAGCGTTTGGTCTCCCAATATGGCATGGAACGAATGCGTTTGTGATGTTCGCCTTCTTGAAAAGGGTGGTGCACTTGAGGAGGTAATCTCATGAGATACGGCATGGTAGTTGATTTAGATAGGTGTATTGGGTGCAGAACCTGTGCGGTTATTTGTAAAGACCACAATGCGCTACCTAAAGGCATGTGGTGGAACCGTGTGTTTGTTCCTGGTGCTCCTGAGTATGGAACATCGGTAATGGTTGATGGTAAACCTCGTATGGAGTTTACTCCCGTTAGTTGCCAGCATTGCGAAAATGCTCCTTGCGAAAGTGTATGCCCTACGGGTGCTACCTACACTGATCCTGAAACAGGTGCGGTGCTTATTGATTACGAAAAATGTATCGGTTGTCGATATTGTATGACGGCATGTCCTTACAATGTTCGTCAATTTAACCTTGGAGCGGAAGAGGGTGTAGAGGGTATAGAAGGAAGATATTACTATGGTTACCCTTCCGAATATCGCAAAGATGGACACTTGGTATATAGTCCTAAGCCTCCAGAGGGGATAACTGAAAAATGTACGTTTTGTGTTCAGTATACAAGTCAAGGTATAGAGCCGGCATGCTGTGCGGGATGTCCTGGTAATGCAAGAATTTTGGTGATCTGGACGACCCTGATTCTGAAATCTCTCAATATCTCAAAGGAAAGGAATCCTTTGTTTTAGGAGAAGAATACGGTACCAATCCTAAGGTTTTGTACATTTCTTCAAAGCGCGGAATAGCAGAGGGTGATTAACGTGAAAGAGATTTTGTTTTCCAAGAACACTAAACTCATTCTCCTTGCCGCTGTAATGGTAGTGGTTGGAGGGGTTGCTTGGCTATCTATGCTGGTTTTCGGCCTGTATGATACTGCCAATGTGGGCAATGCTATGAGCTGGGGATTGCTGATCGCGGTTTTCGCTTTCTTGGTAGGATTTGGTGCCGGTAGTCAATTTCTTGCGTCTTTGATAGTGCTTCTTAAAAAAGATCACTTGCTTCCTTGGGCTACGTTAGCTCAGGCAATTGCTCTTGCAGGTGGTTGTGGTGCAGGGGTAGCAATTATCGCCGATCTGGGTTCACCTTGGAATATGCTTGCTATGATTTTGTCTCCTAATCCAGCATCGCCTTTAACGTGGGATATGATTGCTCTAAGTGCGTTTGTGGTGGTGTCGCTAATTTGTCTGGTTGCTCTTATAAGAAACTGGAAGAGTATTCGTGTATGGATGGTTATTGGTCTTGTAGCTGCCGTGGCGCTACAAATCGTGGAAGGCTTATTGTTTGCTCAGCAAAGCGCACGCTTATGGTGGCATAGTCCCATTGTGGTAATTGACTTTTTGGCAGTTGCGTTCGTTTGCGGTCTTGCTATCATGACACTTCTTGTTGCATTGTCTCACAAAAGAAGTAGCTCCTGAAGCACTGCGTTCATTTCTAGTTTGTTATGCATAGCGATAGCGGCGCATTTAATTCTTGCTTTAGCGGAGTTAGGTATTCTCGTATCTGAGACCACCCCAGCATCCCTTGCGGTAAAGAGCATCATTCTTCAGTATTTACCGCTCTACTTGATCGAACTGGTTTACCATTGGGCGCTGCGGTAGTTTTATGGGTAAAGCGCAAAAATCTTACCTCAAAGATTTCGATTGGGTGCTCTGTTGTAGTAATAGTAGGCATGTTTGCTCACCGAATGATGCTGCTCTATCCTGCATTGGCAGGATCAACCTTATTTGTCTCGCTTTCCAATGTAGAATCTCCTTTCTGGGCGTATCCCGTTTCCACTGGTTTGTTCGACAAGCAAACAACGGCATTTGCTATTGTGCAGTCGTATTTTCCAACACCCGTAGAATGGATTAGCGCTTTAATGCCAATAGGACTTGCGATTTTGATTGTTGCAATAGGTATGAATATTGCTCGTTCATTAAGGAAGTAACTTTAACTGGAAAGATTTATGTGGCGCACAAAGTGCAGCACAC
>ENA-OQAS01000612-OQAS01000612.1-human-gut-metagenome-genome-assembly--contig:-NODE-612-length-18638-cov-2.329426_pt1 | contig 18638 bp, 29 predicted proteins | sample MGYA00242733_ERZ504523 | MGnify/ENA primary metagenome ERZ504523 (study PRJEB26092, sample SAMD00036239) | human gut metagenome | host: Homo sapiens | study: EMG produced TPA metagenomics assembly of...
GGAAATGGAGGTAACAAATGAGTGCAAAAACCAGAATTGTCGTTCTTCATATGAAAAACTTGTGTTTGCAGGTGTCATCACAGGACTTGGTATCCTGCTTGTGATCTTCCTTGGAATCCTGCTTGGCAGTTCCCACAAACAGTCCGCAGACAATGAAGCGGTAGAAACCATGTACGTTCCGGGTGTCTATACCTCTTCTGTCATGATTGATGGAAATCCGTTCGATGTACAGGTATCTGTAGACGAAGACCATATCAACGAAATCACCATGGTTCATCTGGATGAAACTGTAGAAACCATGTACCATTGGTCCGTCCTACGCTCGATGAACTGGCAAAACAGATTATTTCCAGCCAGTCCCTTACGGATCTTACATATTCCAAAAACAACCAGTATACCTGTCGTCTGCTCATCGGTGCAGTATCCGAGGCATTGGAAAAGGCATCACCCGATCGGTGATGCCCCACATGCAAATATCTGATAAGCAGATCTTATTGTGCCTCTGTGTTTAATCCACTCATGTAGCTGGACAATGCAGAAGTATTGGTATAATACGTCTGTGCCGGCTTATTATCCTCATAATAATTGTATCCGGTATAACCGGCCCATCCAACGATGGCAACTAAAATTGCACATCCACAGATGATACCAATGATTTTTTCCGTTTTCTGCTTTGCCATCTCTTTTTTACGATTGGCTTTTTCTTTCTTATATTTATCTACCTTTGCCTGACTCATATTTCCTTCTCTCCTAAATCTGTTGATGGTTCTATTCTACACATTTTCAACAGAAAAAGCAAGTAAACGGTTTTACATATTGCGGGAGATATCCAGGCACTTCATCATTGCCTCGATCACGCTGCTGCGCATGCCTTTTTCCTCCAGCACACGCACTGCCTGAATGGTGGTTCCTGCCGGAGAGCATACCATATCTTTGAGTTCTCCCGGATGTTTTCCCGTCTCAAGAACCATCTTTGCACTTCCAAGTACCGCCTGTGCTGCAAATTTGTACGCCTGCTGTCTCGGCATTCCACCAGCACTGCTGCATCTGCCATGGCTTCAATAAACATAAATACATAGGCCGGAGAGCTTCCGCTGACGGCAGTAACCACATCCATCAGATGCTCCGGAATGACTTCCGTCTGTGAAAATCCACTGCAGAGATCCCGCACCAGAGCCATATCCGCATCCGTCACACGTGCTCCCGCACACATACCCATCATGCCTTCTTTGACCATAGATGGGGTATTCGGCATCGTACGAATCACTTTTAAATTTCGTCCGAGCACTTCATCAAACCATACCAGTGTCTTTCCCGGCGCGATGGATACCAGAATCTGCTCTTCTGTAAGAAGATCCTTGATTTCCTCTAACACTTCGGCATAAAACTGTGGCTTTACTGCCACAAACAAAATGTCTGCAAATGCTGCCACATCCCGGTTGTCCGTACTGATCTGCACTCCGAACTGTGCTTTCTTTTCTTCCAGCGTTTTCTTCGTACGACAGGAAATCATCATCTCCTGCGGAGGGCATTTTCCGGATTCCAAAATTCCCTGTATCATGGCTGTTCCCATATTTCCACAGCCGATAAAACCGATTTTCTTTTCCATGTTCTATCTAGCTCCTATAATCTCCATTAATTTTTACATAATCATACGTCAGATCACATCCCCAGGCTTTGGCAGATGCCTCTCCCTGATGCAGATCAATATTGATATAAATTTCATCTTCCTCTAAGATTTCTTTTGCTTTCTCCTCAGAGAAATCTACACCGGCAGCATTTCTGCATACGGCAATGGTTCCCTTGGACGATGCCAGATCCACATCCACTTTGTTGATATCAAACTCCGCATCCGCATAACCGATTGCACATAAAATACGTCCCCAGTTGGCATCTTCCCCAAACATTGCACACTTAAACAGTGGGGAACGGATCACACTCTTTGCAATAATGATTGCAGTATCCTGATCCGGCGCACCGCTACAGGTACACTCCAGCATCTTCGATGCTCCCTCACCGTCCTTGGCAAGCATCTTGGTCAGCGTCATGAGTACCTGATACAGCGCCTGACGGAACGTATCATAATCCTCTCCCTCTGCTGTGACTGGCGTATTTTCTGCCATGCCGTTTGCCAGAATACTGACCATATCATTGGTAGAAGTATCTCCATCAATGCTCAGACAATTGTACGTCACCTTTACAATCTCAGAAAGTGCTTTCTGGATCATTTCTGAGGAAATCGCAACATCGGTTGTAACAAAATTTAACGTGGTAGCCATATTCGGATGGATCATGCCACTTCCCTTTGCCATACCGCCAACCGTACAGGTCTTCCCGTCAAGCGTAAAAGAAACCGCGGTCTCCTTGGCATAGGTATCGGTTGTCATGATGGCATTTGCTGCTTTTCCATGATTCTGTGGAGAAGTCCGCGTGCCAGCTCCTGCACATGATCACGGATCGGTTCTATCGGAAGCTTCTGTCCAATGACACCGGTTGATGCCACGATCACCTCGTCTGCTTTATTCCCAGCTCTGCTGCAGCCAGATCACACATCATCTGTGCCTTTTCTTCTCCGTCTGCATTACAGGTATTGGCATTCTTACTGTTGACAATAACAGCCCTCGCCTTATTTCCGGTTGCTGCCAGATGTTTCTTTGTCACAAGGATGGGTGCACCCTTACTTTATTCGTTGTATAGACAGCCGCTGCCGTACACTCTTTCTCTGACCAGATCAGTGCCAGATCATTTTGTTCCGATCCGGATTTAACCCACAGTTTAATCCGTTTGCGGAAAATCCTGCAGCCGCACATACACCGCCCTCGACCTGTTTCATTGTTATATTCATAATTTTTATCTCCTTCTAAGTTATAGTAGTAAAAATCCTCAGCAGAATTTCTCCTGCTGAGGCACCTTTATCTCATTCCATCTGTTTACTTTATGTACTTATCCAGTTCATGAGATACCGCAAGCACATTGTCAAGTTTCTGTTTTGCCTGCTCGGCATTGTTTAAATTCTCAACTGACAGATCCGCTACCTGTACGGAAGAGGCCGTCACTTCTTCCGTTGTTGCAGAAAGATTACTGATATTGTCTACAATCTGATTGTTTGCATCCGACAGACGGTTTAACATGCCGTCAATGCCTTCGATCTCCTGAACCAGTGTATTGACATTCTCATTCATTCCCGAAAAACTCTCAGATGCTTTCGCAATCATGGAATCCTGCGCATTGGTAGCCTCAATCGAACGGCTCACCGCCGTTGCTGCATCCTCTGCATTTTTAAACAATTCATCCAGAATCTGTGCGATGCTTTCTGTCTCACTTCTGGTTTTCTCTGCCAGCTGACGGATTTCATCAGCCACTACAGCAAACCCTTTTCCGGCTTCCCCTGCACGGGCACTCTCAATAGAAGCATTGAGCGCCAGCAGATTGGTCTGACTGGAAATGGAAAAGATGGTATCTGCAATACTCTTTACTGCCTCGGTACGCTCCTGTAACGCTTTCATGGAATCTGCCACTCCGGAGTTTGTCTCTGCGATTACTGCGGACTGTTTCTTCAGATGTTCCATGATCTCCATACTCTCCTGATTCAGTTCCCCGGACTGCTTTGCCACTTTTACCATATTCTCGGAACTTTCCAGTGTCTGCTCAATTGAATGCTGGATATCCTGTGTCATGGTTGTCTGCGTCTGGATATTTTCCGCCGTGCTTTGCGTGCTGGAAGAAATATCTTTCATCGCACCATTGACCACCTCTGTCGATCCATTCAGATCATTGACAATCTTCATCACGGATTCCGTACCTTACGCACTTCTTCCGCCACACCGATCACATCGTCTAAAATTGCCTGCTGCTTCCGCTGCTCCTGCTGTTCACTGTGCCGGGTATCATGGTTGAATTTCTGTGCCACATTTGTTGTAAAGATCACAGCAAATACCAGTACCCCCAGTGCCAGCAGATCCAGTACAAGATTGGTTGTCCCGCTACGCCTTCCGGCTGCTGACGGATCTGACCAAAGACAGTCAGCGCATTCAATACAAGATAACCGATGCCGCCGATTCTGGAATATTTCGGATCAAAAAACAAAATACAGCCGATAAAAGGAGCCAGTCCCAGAAAACGGATAAAGCTCTCCGTATATGCAAAAGTCATGAAAAATGATACGAGATATAACCCGATCAGTGCCAGATATCTCAGCCGCTCCGATTCCGGACGCCGCTTCCATCCAATGAGCAATGCACCTCCGGAGACTACTGCAATCACACTGACAAATGCCGCAAAGCCCAAAGAACGTACTCCTTTTGCTCTTGATGCCCAGAGCATAAACAGAATAAATGCATAAAAAATCAGATATTCTGTTACAAAAAAACGGTTTACTCTCTGTATCTGCTGCCCTTTTTCCGCAAAGCGATAATATTTTTCTTTTATTTTCATAATCAGTCCTCTCCCCTTTTATAGTTATAACACACGAAAGTTTCTGTTTCCATACTAGCACAGAGCAAAATAAAATGCAATTCTGTCCGCTGTAATAATCTTATTCCAGTTCTTCCATGACACTCTTATATGCTGGACGAATAATTTTGTTGCATCCCACCAGCTCCTCCAGCCGGTGTGCACTCCATCCTGCAATTCTTGCAATGGCAAACAATGGTGTATACAATTCCGACGGAATGCCAAGCATTTCATATACGAAACCACTGTAAAAATCCACATTCGGGCTGACACCCTTGAAAATATGACGCTTTTCTGCGATCAGTTCCGGAGCCACTTCTTCTATCATATTGTAAAGGTTCATGTCTTTCTGGCGTCCTTTTGCCTCCGCGAGATGCTCCACATAGCTGCGGAACACACGCTCTCTCGGATCAGACAGGGAATACACGGCATGTCCCATACCATAGATCAGTCCTTTCTTATCAAAGACCTGTCCATCCAGCATCTTTCCAAGATAGGACTTCACCTCGTCACGATCGCTCCAGTCATGCACATTTTCCCGGATATCATTCATCATCTGCATAACTTTGATGTTGGCACCGCCATGCTTTGGTCCTTTCAGGGAAGACATTGCCGCAGCGATGGCAGAATATGTATCCGTACCGGCAGAAGTAACCACACGGGTGGTAAACGTACTGTTATTACCGCCGCCATGCTCCATATGAAGCATCAGTGCCACATCAAGCACCTGTGCCTCCAGCTGTGTATACTGCTTATTCGGCCCGCAGCATACGAAGGAAATTCTCTGCCGTGGAAAGCTTCGGGTCCGGTCGGTGAATATACATACTCGAATCATTTTCATAATGATTATATGCGTGATATCCATATGCCGCGATCATCGGGAAATTGGCAATCAGCTGCATACACTGACGGATATTGTTCTCAATGGAAGAATCTGTCGTATACGGATCATAGGCCGCAAGTGTCAGAATACTTCGTGTCATGGAATTCATGATATCCTTAGAAGGCGCCTTCATAATAACGTCTCTGGTAAAATTGGTCGGAAGTGTCCGGCTGTTGCCGAGCACCTCACAGAATTCATCCAGCTGCGCCTGATCCGGAAGTTCTCCAAACAGCAGCAGATATGCTGCTTTCTCGAAGCCGAATTCGTTCGGTCCAATGGATTTGATCAGTGTTTTTACATTATATCCGCGATACCATAACTCACCGTCACATGGCACCTGTTTTCCATTTTCATCTTTGAAGGACACAATCTTTGAAATACGGGTCAGACCTGTCAATACACCCTTTCCGTTGACATCGCGAAGTCCTCTGTTTACCCCATACTCCTGAAACAATCGGTCCGAGATCGTATCATTCGTAATACACATATTCTGTTTTGATGCTGCGTAATTTGCTAATAAATCTTTTTTCTCCATACTTCACTCTCCAATCTGTATAGTCTTAATTATATCGTACTTGGTTCTCAAAAAAAAGCATTTCATAAATTTTTTATATCTTTTTACGCTTTGTATATAAAATTTATACCCCATAAAATTTCATCAGTGCATCGTAAACATTCATTGTTCCATAGCCCCAGGCGGTATTCGGATAGGATACATCCGGGTTCCTTTCGCACCCGCGGATCAGAATATTTCCGATCTGCACCGAATTTAAAAGCAGTCTTCTCCCACGGCTGTTTCCCCACTCCATGATCTGTGCACATGCTCCTGCCGCAATTGCAGAAGCTGCACTCGTTCCCGTCAGTGTCACATAATTTCCAAGCCTTCCTATCGCCTGCACGCCCACAGCCGGAGCCACAAAATCCGGTTTTACAACCGACGCAATGGTATTCCCCCTCCCGGAATCCAGATATAAAATACCACTCTTTTGATCCATTCCACCCACCCCAATCGGAATTTTGCCGAAGACGGCACGGTAAGTGTCACATCCGGATCCGACGCAAAAACACCACGTCTTTTTCTAACATTCCACTCATTGGCAGCCAGATATGAAATTGTCCTGTGATCGTGGTACTCGGATTAACATACAGCGTCCAGATCCCTGCCGCCGGGTTTTCAAACCGGATAAACACCAGCTGATCCCCCCGCGTGCGTCCCACCTGTGCATAATCAATTTCCACTCTTGTCCCTTCAAATATAAATTCCTGTTCCTGATGCGAATTTCCGGGCACATTCTGCGCCGGCATAAGAGTGCCTCCCGGCGAACGCACCGCCACCACAAACAATTCCGGTGCACTGGCCCACAACTCAAGATAAAATCCCCGCATCCGCTGTTCCACATTCACCTCTACCGCAACCATTGAATTTCCATCACTTTTCCCGTAAAAATGATGTCTGGCATTCGCCTCATTTCCGGTTGCCACAACCGCACACCGGCGCCATCTGCCCGCAATATCATCAAGAAGTTCCGAAAGATTGCTGCCACCGGAATGGCTTCCGTTGTTTGTCCCAAGCCCAAGGCACAGAATAAGGGGCCGCCCCAGTTTTCTGGCAGTCTCTTCGAGATATTCAATTGCCGCCATAATGTCATTTTCCTGATAGGCAGGCATCTCTTGCGGAATATAAAAAAGTCTTTCAGATATGGTTTTGCCGGTTTTAACTTTACAACCAGAAGTTCCGCATAAGGAGTCGCCCCAGTAAAACCAGCCTGCAGATCTTCACTTCCGCAGGCAATACTTGCCAGCATGGTTCCGTGCCCATCTTCATCCGTCACTGGAACCAGTTCCCGCGGATGTTCCTGTTCCAGTGCCTCATTGATCTCTTTTTGTGTATATTCCGTTCCGTACAAAAATCCCTGAGGGGTATTTTTCTCCCCCGTCGGAATACTCTGATCCCAGATTGAGCGGATTCTTGTACTTCCATCGGCATTCCGGAAACAGGGCAGTTCATAGGAAATTCCCGTATCAACAAATCCAATAAAAATACCCTGTCCCCGAAGGGACAGGGCTGGCTGATTCTGCAGCTGCAGGATACCGGTTGTCTCCAGTGCAAGCGTATCCAGCAGTCCGAAACATTTTGGGATAATCGAATATCCGTATGTCTTAATGCTCAGCTGCGGCACCTCGTCCCGGTCAAAATATTCTGCCACAAATTTTTCACCGATATTTTGTATACATTCTGCCCGGTCGTCAGAAATCTCCAAAGACTCTCTGGCAATCAGGATATCGTAGGTATTGTTGGAGCGGATAAATGCATCACAATTTCTATCCATAAGAAGCTCCCACACTTCTTTTCCGTAACTATATGCACAAAACTTCAGAATAGAACTTATTCTTTTACACATGCCACGCCATACGGTTCCAGTGTAAGAATTCCCTTGATCACCTCTCCCGTCAGAAGATCAATTCCCTCTACCCCGGAAACAATCTGCGGTCCGGTCGTATCATTCAGATAAAATACATACCGCATACCATCCGCTTCGCGTGTGTGACGTTCCACGCCATATGGAAGTTTATACATCGAAACTCCCGCTTTTTTCAGTGTACGCGCATACAGGTGCTGCATGGAAGCATCATCCAGCCGGGCCGCGATATACATGGCACTGCCGTTTTGACATGTGCGCTCCGTCACTGCTGCCATTCCTTTGTAATAATCCTGTTCATAAGTACCAAGCACGTTTGTGCCATCTGCCACACGCAGAACTTCCGCATAATCCCGTACTTCCCCTTCCGGCATTTCGGCAAAATGTACGCGGTTGCGGTCGGACGGATACAGTGTATCAATTTCCTCACTGATCACGCCAAAGAGATCCTTTAATCCGTCTCCCGGAAATCCGCCCAGATAATTGAGCTGATTTTCATCCACATATCCGGTCACATAGGTTGCAATCAAATGACTCCCTGCTCCACAAACTGTTTCATGCGCTCCCCAACATGCGGATGCAGCAGATACAGCATTGGTGCCACAATCACGGAATAACCGCTATAATCCTCTTCACTGGAAATCACATCCACATCCACTCCGAGTGCCGACAGATTGCGGTATGCTTTCCTGCAGGTCTTAATATAGTTACGGGTGGACTCTGCCAGCCCCTTCATTCCATCCGTTGCCCAGAGGCTGTCCCAGTCGTATAACACGGCTACCGGTGCTTTTACGACTGTCCCTGCCAGATCTTTGAGTTTCTTTAATTCTTCCCCAAGATCTGCCACTTCACGAAAAACTCTGGTATCATCGGTTCCGAGATGATCCACAACCGCCCCATGATACTGTTCGAACGATCCTCTGCCTTTCCGCCACTGGAAATACTGTACGGTATCGGAACCGAGTGCCACTGCCTGCAGCGAAGCCAGCCGGTGCACGCCCGGACGCTTCATTTTATTAAACGGATGCCAGTTAACCAGTCCTGGTGCACTCTCCATCAGCATAAACGGCTGATCCTTTTTCAGACCACGGATCATGGCGTGATCAAACGCGTTCTCCGTCATTGTATCCGCAAATGTTCCTCATCATTGTGGAAACGCGGATAAGAATCCCAGGAAACCACATCCAGAGGCTGCTGCATTTTGTGATAATCCAGTCCGTCGTATTCCTTCATGAAGTTCGTCGTCACTGGGATCTGCGGGGTACGTTCTTTTAAAATGCAATCTCTGCCTTCATGTAATCCGTCATATTCCAGGTGGTAAACCGTTTCCACTCCAGATTCAATCCCATAATGCTGAATTCTCCGTTGCGGTACGGTGGCTCAATCTGGGAAAAATCATTGTAAGTATGACTCCAGAACGTTGTCCACCATGCCTTGTTTAGTTTTTCAATATCATGGTCAAACTTTTCCGCCAGATAATCCTGGAACCGCTTTACACAGTGCGGACAGTAACATTCCCCGCCAAATTCATTGGAAATATGCCACATCAGAAGTCCCGGATGATTTCCGAATTCATCTGCCAGCTTATTGACGATCACAGAAACCTTTTTACGATAAACCGGTGCACTCATACAGTGGTTGTGCCGCACCCCGTGATGTTCACGCACCCCGTAGGAATCCACGCGTCTGCACTCCGGATATGTTTCATCCAGCCATGCCGGGCGCGCTCCGGACGGCGTCGCCAATATCGTGTAAATGCCATTGGCATATAACTTATCCATGATGTCATGCAGCCATGCGAAATGAAATTCCCCTTCCCGCGCTCATAGGTTGACCAGGAAAATACCCCAAGTGTTGCACAATTCATCCCGGCTTTCTTCATCATGCGGATATCTTCTTCCAGAATGTCCGGCCGGTCCAGCCACTGTTCCGGATTATAATCCCCTCCGTGCATAATTCCGCCGATCTGCGGAAATAAAATCTTTTTCTCCATGTTTCCTCTCCCTTTATTTTGTGTTTTCTATATTCCGGCTTGCATGACAGGTAAAATACAAAATCTGATACTCCCCGGAAATTTTTCCAAACAGTTCATTGCCATGTGCCATCTTTTCTTCATCCAGATTGACAAACGGATCGTCCAGCACCAGAAACGGTTTTCCTTCGGATACATCGCATCCACCAGTGCCAGACGCATACAGATTCCCAGCAGATCCTGATATCCGGCAGACAGCCACTTGGTTTCCCGCATCTCGCCCTGCTCTTTCATCTGCACCTCGATGTTGGCATCCACCATCCAGTCTTTTTCTTTATCCCCTGTTAGAAGCGTGTAATACTTTCCAAACCCGTTCTCGATCGGACCCAAATATCTCGCAGAAAACTGCTCCTTTGCATTCTGTAGGAACTCTCCCGTCAGACGCAGGGTTTCATATAAATGCTGTTCTTCTTCCTGTTCCTGTCTGCAGATGGAAAGCTGCTGTTCTTTTTCATCCCGGATATCCAGCTGATCCTGCAGATCTTCGAGCTGATGATGGTACTGCTCGATGGCTTCCCGGATATCCTCGCTCCGCTCATCCACATCACGGATCATGGAATTGAGTTCGTCAAGGGAATATGGACATTTTTCCACCGCTGCCAGTTCTTTCATATTGTGTTCCTGTTCAAAAAGTTCTCTCTTTTTCTTGCCTCTGCGTATGCTTTCTGTGCGATCCGGTACTCGGTTGCCTTCATCTGTAACTGGCTGATTCCTGCTGCAAGATCTTCTCCGAAATCCATTCCCGCTTCTTTTCCAAATGCAAGCAAAGAGTTCTGTTTCCGCTCAAATTCCTGTCTTGCCGCATCGCTTTTTCCGGCACGGCTGCGCAGACGCTCATATTCCTGCAGCTGGCTGCGGAGTTCATACAGGCAGGTTCTGGCATCCTTTTCTCCGGGAACCATCTGATACTGCTCCAGAAAATGCTTGGTCTCCTGTTCGATGCGCGAAGCTTCTTTCGAAGCCTCTTCCATGGTTTTTTGAATTTCTTCCACCGGTCCGCGAGCTTACGTTCCTCTTCCAGATGCTGTACCCGGAGTGCACGTACCTTTTCTTCTTCCTTTGATACCTGCACCTTGCGCACCACAAGAAGCACAATACCTGCCACTGCCGCAACCACCGATACCGCCAGAAGCGGAAGGAACATCTTCTGCACCTGCGGCAACAGAAACGACAACACACCACCGGCAGCACCGATCACCAGCAGGATAATGCCGCAGATCATCATCGGAAGACGATTTTTTACCGTATAATCCGGTTCTTCCCGCTTCATTGCCATCGCTTCAAAATAGGACATTTTCGTTTCCAGCTGCGTTTTTTCCTCTTTCAGTTTTGCAAAACGCTCCTGCTCTTTTTCCATTTCCGTTATTTTTTCTTCAGAAGGAATCTGGTTTTCAAACTTATCACCAAGTTCCTGCAGGCGGTTTTCTTCTTCTTCGGTCAGCCCCAGATTAAACAAAGTGGTTTTTAACACCCCAAGCATCTGTACATCCTGGTTCTGCTTTGCAAACTCCTCATCCTGCGGCACCTGTCCCGGAAATACATCCGCAAAAGCATCCAGTGCCTCTTTCTTTTCCTGTTCCTCCTGCAGGATGGCCGCATAGGCCTGCTTGATTCCTTCTCTGCGGCTCTCTTCACTCGCCACCTGCAATGCTTTTGCATACTGATCCCGAATCCCGGCCAGTTCTTTTCTCTGCTCCTGTTTTTCGGTAAGTTTTTCGGTAATCTTTTTGTAAGACGCCTCTGCCGCATCATAGCCACGCAGTTCTTCCGTTAACAGCGTGATCATGTTCGTCCGCTTTTTCATGGAACCTGTTGCACGGTCCGGCGAAAGTTTATTCATCCGGTCATGAATCTTTTTCTGAGCGGTCTCAAAATTATTGATATCGTTTTGTATTCTCTACAAGATTTCCCAGCTTGGCATTGATCGCATCAGTCGAGCAGCATTCGCAGTCATTTTGTGCAATAAATGCGCTCCTTTTAAACGACGCACTGTCCAGTCCGAAAATTTCACTTCCGATCTCGGAAGAAAAATCATGACATTCCAGATTGGTGGAAAGATCGTATAAATGAAAAACATCTGTTTTTTCTGTTTTTCCAAATGTACGGCTGATCCGGTACTCTTTTCCCTGATAGGAAAAATCCAGTTCGCCTCCATACGTTCCCCCTGCCACGGGCGGAATACCACACGTTCTTTATCAAACAGTCCGGATTCTCTCTTAGAGTCAAACCCGTAAACATCACCCGCAAAAAGCGGCCAGTGTACTTTTTCCCCATGCATTCGGTTCGTGAAACAGATTGACCCCGTCCTGAAATTCCAGATGCAGATCCGATAGTTTTCCAAAATTGTCGATATGACAGGAACGTAATTTCATCCTATATCTCCTCCCCGGACAATGCCAAAATTCCACAGCGGATCACTTCTGCCTTCTGCTCCTGTGACAGTTCAGATCCAAGTACCATACGGATAAACTCCCCCTTTAACGAGGCATCTTTTTCATAATCACTGTAGTCGACCCGAAGGGTTGTCCGGTCTTTCACCTTTTCAAAATAAAAATAATCCGAGAACAGATTCTGCAGATACTCGCAATTGATCTCCGCATCCACTTCCACCTCACCGGTCAGTACAAATTTGACAAGGCTTCCCGACGGATACTGCGCCTGTTTACAGCTTCTTCCATCCGCTCTGCCGCTTCCCTTGTCGTCATGACATTGCTCACATCCACTTCAAGCGTGTACAGCGTGCGGGCTGCCATCTGAACAAACTGCATCTGGCACGGCAGGTCTGCTCGTCCACATCCAGTAAAACAAATCCTTTCGGTCCACACTCGTCAAATCCGCGTCCTTCCAGACATCCACAGTAACACCAGGTACCGCGGTTATCCAGCTTGTCCTGCATGAAGGTATGTACATGTCCCAGCGCCAGATAATCAATATTTTTATTTTTCAGCTGGTTCAGGCTGATATTCTCTGCCTGTGTACGGCATGCATAATCTCCCGCCTGTCCGTGCAGCATGACAATATTGAAATCTTCATGCCCCAGCACAAGGGAATTGTAAACGGTCGCCCGGTTGTTCTCCGAGAGCTCGATTCCGCTGATCACTATATTTCCATACCGGTAGGCAGTCCATGTATCGGAAAACAAAAGCAGATTGTCCGGTACTTCCTCCAGCTTGGAAAGGAAATTGTCACTGTCATGGTTTCCTCTCAGATATAAGAAATCAATCTGGGGATGTGTACAGATCATGTCCCTTACGGTGTTGCGCGCCAATGCTGATACATTTCGTGTATCAAACAGATCTCCCGATATCATGATCAGACGCACCCCTGTCTTTTCTGCATATTCGACCATCCGTGTAAACGTACGGATGATTTCTCTTTTGCGCTCTCTTGCCTGCTCTTTTGTCAGGTTTGCTGTCATCTGGGAATCCAGATGCAGATCTGCACAATGAATGATTTTCATACATCCTCCTTATGAATTACGAACAAAACAATACTGTTTCTATCATATCATACAATAGGGAAAAGAAAAAGACCTGATGCCCTCCGGCATCAGATCTTTTATTTCGGTTTTTCTACATTTTATGCGTTTGCTTCCTGTTCCGGAAGTGCCGCAACTCCACGCATTTCAATGAGCGGTCCGCCCTTTTTCTCCACATAATCCTCTGTGATCGTCACTTTTCCGATATTGTCATCCTTTGGAATCTCATACATGATATCCAGCATGAACTCTTCAATAATGGCTCGCAGTGCACGGGCACCGACTTCTTTTCTTTCGCCTGCTTTGCAATTGCATGCAAAGCGTCCTCCGTAAACTCCAGATCCACTTCATCCATCGCCAGAAGCTTTTTGTACTGACGTACAATCGCATTCTTCGGCTCTGTCAGAATACGCACAAGCATATCTTCCGTCAGTGCTTCCAGTGAAAACAGAATCGGCAGACGTCCCAGAAACTCCGGAATCATTCCGAATTTACGGACATCCTCCACTGTCACTTTACAGAGAAGATTTTCTTCCTTGTCGTATTTATCTTTCAGATCTGCCTTAAAGCCGATGGACGCCTCCTTGTTTAAGCGCTCCTTGATAACCTCTTCCAGTTCCGGAAAGGCACCGCCACAGATAAACAGAATATTCTTCGTATCTACCGTGGTCATCGGAACCATCGCATTTTTGCTGCTTGCTCCAACCGGAACTTCAATCTCTGCGCCTTCGAGAAGCTTTAACATTCCCTGCTGCACCGACTCTCCGCTTACATCCCGCTGATTGGCATTGCGCTTCTTTGCAATCTTGTCGATCTCATCAATGAAAATAATACCGTGCTCTGCACGCTCCACATCATTGTCAGCTGCAGCCAGAAGTTTGCTGACTACGCTTTCGATATCATCACCGATATATCCGGCTTCGGTCAGAGAGGTCGCATCTGTGATTGCCAGCGGCACATCCAAAAGCCGTGCCAGTGTCTTTACCAGATACGTCTTTCCCGATCCGTCGGTCCGATCATGAGCATATTGGACTTTTCGATTTCCACGCCGTCATTGGTGTCTTCCATCACGCGTTTATAGTGATTGTAAACGGCAACGGACATCACTTTTTTGGCATGTTCCTGTCCGACAACATACTCATCCAGACGCGCCTTGATTTTGTGCGGTGCCGGAATGGAATGAATATCCAGTTCCGGTTTCGGCTGCTCATCCTTTGGTTTCTTTTTCTTTAACTTCTGTTTGTTCGGAACCGCATTCTGTAAATCCGCAAGATTGATCATTACTGATATTCGGCATTTTTCCCATGTTCATATTCATGAATCGCCATGTTAAAGGTGCCGTTGTTCATGGTATCAAATGTTTTCTGCATACAGTCCTGACAAATGCAGATATCATTCTGGATATGTATCATCTTTCCCGCAACACTCTCCGGTCTGCGGCAGATGTAACAGACATCTTCATATTCACTTGTATTGTTTGTATCGGATGTCGTGGTATTTTCTTTATTATTCTGGTCTTCCGCCATCGTATAAACTCCTTTTTTACATATAACATTGCCGCCGCAGTAAGCGACGGCAAAATTATTATACGATATTCAGCCTGTAAAGACAAGTTTTCCCCTGTTTTTTCATTTTTCTTTAAGATTTAAAGCAGTTCCTTTAAGATTTTATTTACGATTCCCGGATTTGCCTTGCCTTTGGTTGCTTTCATCGTCTGTCCGACCAAAAATCCGATTGCTTTCTCTTTTCCGTTGTGGTAATCCTCCACCGACTGCGGATTGTCTTTGACAATCTGCTCTATCGTTGCGCGAAGTGCATCCTCATCGTTATCACTCTTTAAGCCATGCTCTTCCACATAACGCTCCGGATCAATGTCCTCATCAAAGACTTTTTCAAATACTTCCTTGGCAACGGAATTATTGATCGTTCCTGCCTCTGTCAATTCGATAATTTTTGCCAGATGCTCCGGTGAAAAACGGAGATCTTCGGCATCCATTTCCCGGTCCTTTAACAGACGCATCGTTTCTCCCATAAGCCAGTTGGATACTTCTTTGGTTTATTGCAAATCGCAGAAGTCGCCTCAAAGAGATCTGCCAGCTTTTTCTCCGATGTAAGAATCTGTGCATCATACTCCGGCAGACCAAACTCTGCAATATAACGGGCCAGTTTTCATCATGAAGTTCCGGCTGATTGTCCGGATCTGCTGCAGCCATTCGTCACTGACAACGATCGGTACCAGATCCGGCTCCGGGAAATAACGATAATCCTGTGCATCCTCTTTGGAACGCATCGCATAGGAATATCCCTGATCATCGTTCCAGCGGCGGGTCTCCTGTACCACCTTTTCCCCGGATTCAATCAGATCAATCTGGCGGGCTGTCTCGGCTTCAATGGCATGTGCGATTGCCTTAAACGAACCGATATTTTCATCTCGGTACGGGTACCAAACTCTTTGGCGCCCTTTTCGCGAACTGATAAATTGACATCCGCACGCATGGAACCCTCCTGCATCTTGCAGTCACTGGCACCCAGGTACTGGATCGTCATACGCAGTTTCTCCAGATATGCAATGACTTCCTCTGCGGAGCGCATATCCGGCTCGGATACGATCTCGATCAGCGGTACACCGGAACGGTTGTAATCCACCAGAGATACCCCTTCCCAGTCATCGTGCACTAACTTCCGGCATCCTCTTCCATATGGATTTCATGGATACCGATGGTCTTTTTTCCCGCCGGATTCCGTCTCGATCTCTACCCCTCCGTCATGGCAGATTGGCAGATAAAGCTGGGAAATCTGATAGTTCTGCGGGTTATCCGGATAGAAATAATTTTTCCGGTCAAATTTGCTGTACTGATTGATCTGACAGTTTGTTGCCAGACCAACTGCCATGGCATACTCTACCACCTTTTTGTTTAAGACCGGAAGCGATCCCGGCATACCGGTACATACCGGACAGGTGTGGGTATTTGGTGCACTTCCGAATGCAGTGGAGCAGGCACAGAAGATTTTTGTCTTGGTTGCTAATTCTACATGGACTTCCAGTCCAATGACGGTTTCATATTCTTTTGACATCTCTTCTCTCCTTTCTACGCTTCTGCTGCCGGACTGTGCTGATACGTTCTTGTCTGTTCAAAACTGTAGGCCGCACGGATGATGTTTTTCTCCTTGAAACAATCCCCGATCAGCTGCAGACCGATCGGAAGTCCTTTGCTGTCCACACCGCACGGCACGGAAATTCCCGCAGACCTGCCAGATTGACCGAAACGGTATATACATCTCCAAGATACATCTTCAGCGGATCACTCAAAGATTCTCCCAGTTTCGGAGCGGTGGTCGGTGCCGCCGGTCCGAGAATCACATCATACTTTGCAAATGCTTGTCAAATGCCTGCTTGATCAGGCTTTGGTGCGCAGTGCTTTCAGATAATAAGCATCATAATATCCGGAACTTAACACGAAAGATCCAAGCATAATACGGCGCTTTACTTCCGGTCCGAATCCTTCGGAGCGGGACTTCTTGTACATATTGTGCAGTCCCTCGTACTCTTTTGTGCGGTATCCGTATTTTACTCCATCAAAACGTGCCAGGTTGGAGCTTGCCTCTGCTGCCGCAATGACATAATAAGCCGGAATCGCATACTCTACGAGACTTAAATCAAATTCCTCTACGATTGCGCCTTTTTCTTCTAACGTCTTTGCCGCTGCAAGAATGGCTTCCTTTACTTCCGGGTCCAGTCCCTCGCCCAGATAGTCACGCGGAATACCAATCTTCATTCCCTTTACATCATCCACCAGTGCCGATGTAAAATCGGTTTCTTCTCGTTTTACCGATGTGGAATCCTTCTTATCATAAGAAGTAATTGTCTCCAGAATTGTGGCACAGTCGGTCACATCCTTGCAATCGGTCCGATCTGATCCAGAGAGGAACCGTATGCAATCAGTCCGTAACGGGAAACGGTACCATAAGTTGGTTTGATTCCGGTCACACCACAGAATGAACTTGGCTGACGGATAGATCCTCCGGTATCCGATCCGAGTGCATAGTAACATTCCTCTGCTGCCACTGCCGCACAGCTTCCACCGGAAGAACCGCCCGGTACATGTGCGGTATTCCATGGATTCTTTGTCTCCCCATAGGCAGAAGTCTCTGTGGTACTTCCCATGGCAAATTCATCCATGTTCGTCTTTCCGAGAATGACTGCGCCCGCTTTTTCCAGATTGATCACTGCTTCCGCTGTATAAGTTGGAATAAAATTATATAAAATCTTAGAACTGCAGGTCGTTAACATTCCCTTTGTACACATATTATCTTTGATGGCAACCGGAACACCTGCCAGAGGCCCGGTCAGTGTCCCGTCATCAATCATTTTCTGTACTTCTTTTGCGCGGATCATCGCAGACTCTTCATCTACGGTGACAAAGCTGTTGATATCCTTTTCTTTTGCACGAATCGCGTCAAGAGCAGCTCTTGTTGCTTCCTCAACGGTCACTTCATGCGCTTTTATTTTCTTTCCCAGCTCTACCGCTGTGAGCGATAATAATTCATAGCTGCCCCTCCTTACTCTACCGTCTTTGGAACTACAAATGCGCGGTCGCGGCGCTCCGGTGCATTCGCAAGTGTGTCCTCTCCACCATCGCCGTTTTCCACAACATCTTCCCGGAACACATTCTGTACCGGAAATACGTGGGACATCGGTTCCACATTGGAGGTATCCAGTTCGTTTAATTTATCAATATAATCCAGCATGCTCTCCATGTCTTTTTTCGCAGCCTCTTTTTCCGCGTCAGACAATTCCAGCTTTGCAAGGATTCCAACATATTCCATTGTCTCGTCTGAGATTACGTTTGCCATATTTTGTTCCCTTCTCCTTAATCTCTAACCTTAATATGCACTTCACGCAACTGCTGCTCGGTGACTTCGTTTGGTGCACCGCACATCAGATCCTGTGCGTTTCCGTTCATCGGGAATGCGATGACTTCACGGATATTTTCTTCGTTACGAAGAAGCATGATCATACGGTCAACTCCAGGAGCCATACCTGCGTGTGGCGGTGCTCCGTACTGGAATGCGGTGTATAATGCGCCGAACTTGTTCTTTAACACTTCTTTGTCGTAACCTGCAATCTCAAATGCTTTTTCCATAATCTGCATATCGTGGTTACGCACAGCTCCGGAAGATAATTCCACACCGTTGCAGACGATATCGTACTGGTAAGCCAGGATATCCAGCGGGTCCATGGTATTAAGTGCTTCTAAGCCGCCCTGTGGCATGGAGAATGGATTATGGGTAAATCCGATCTTCTTTGTCTCCGGATCTTTCTCAAACATCGGGAAATCGTTGACATAACAGAAACGGTATGCATTCTTCTCG
>ENA-OQAS01000613-OQAS01000613.1-human-gut-metagenome-genome-assembly--contig:-NODE-613-length-18618-cov-1.839544_pt1 | contig 18618 bp, 27 predicted proteins | sample MGYA00242733_ERZ504523 | MGnify/ENA primary metagenome ERZ504523 (study PRJEB26092, sample SAMD00036239) | human gut metagenome | host: Homo sapiens | study: EMG produced TPA metagenomics assembly of...
CAATTGCTGCCATAATATTCCTCCATATCAACTCTATTTCTCATCATGATACCATGGTCAAAATACCATTTGATATCAACATCTCGTTATTATTATAACACTCTTTTTGTTATATTTAAACATAAATATATTTATATTCATTCTTTTTTTATCTGTTTTTACCCGTAAGTTTATCATTTTTTTATTTCTCACGTTAATATATTGTCAAATTTTCGTTTAGATTTTTTCTATTTTCTTGCCTTTTTTATCATTTTTCCATATACTTATACATACTGAATACAAAATCCGACAAAAGGAGACATTTACAAATGATGATCAAACTTATTTTTGCTAAGCTTTCTCTTCTTTATCTACTCATTTATCGGCTGGATCTTAGAAGTGGTACAATCAGCATTTCATCAGAAACGTTTGGTAAACCGTGGTTTTATCAATTCACCGCTTTGTATTTCCTATGGAATCGGAGCTATCGTTATTACGATCAATACGCATCAGATGACCGGCCTATGGATCTTTGCTGCCGCCATGATCGATGCCACAGTCATTGAATGGTTTGGCGGACATTTTATTGAACATTTTTACCATGAACGCTGGTGGGATTATTCCAAAAATAAATGGAATCTTGATGGCTACATCTGCCTGTCCCATTCGGTTTTCTGGGGACTTTTAGGATATATCGGAGTAAAGTTTGTCAATCCACTGCTCTTTAAATTTTATCATCTGATCCCGCCATTTATCCGACATCTTATCATTTTTATCCTTCTTGCAGTCCTGATCATTGATATTTTAGCAACCACGATCGTTGTCTTTGGAAAAATATCGATAAACGACGTTGGGAATCTGCGGATGCTTATCTTACAAAGATCAGCGTGAAATTGAGTTCGTTGATAACATCTTATGTGGATCGTCGTGTTGAACGTGCTTATCCACAGCGTAAATTAAAACTGCCAACGATCCCAAAGACTGGTGTATTTGCCCAGGGATGCGGTTTTTATAAGGTGTTTTTGTTATTTTCCATCGGTTCTTTGCTTGGAGATATCATTGAAACGATCTTCTGTCGTTTGAAGATGGGCGTCTGGATGAGCAGGAGCAGCCTTGTATGGGGTCCTTTTAGCATTGTGTGGGGATTTGCCTTTGCTGGTGTTACATTGCTTCTATACCGCTATAAAGATCGTTCAAACAGCTTTCTATTTTTAACTGGTACTTTTCTTGGCGGCGCCTATGAATATCTCTGCAGCGTTTTAAGTGAAATCGTCTTTGGAAAGGTTTTCTGGGATTACAGTAAAATGCCTTTTAACTTGAATGGAAGAATCAATCTTCTTTATTGTTTCTTCTGGGGAATTGCAACCGTTGTCTGGTTTAAGAGGATTTATCCTTCTTATCCAATCTGATCGAGAAACTTCCGATTGCATTTGGAACTGTATTTACATGGATCATTGTCGTTTTCATGGTATTAAATATGTTCATGTCACTATCTGCCTTGATCCGTTATGATCAGCGTAACAAAAAAAAAATACCTGCTTCTAATTTCTTTGAACGATATCTGGATACCCATTATAACGACCAGAAAATGAAACTCATCTATCCTAAAGCAAAGAAGTGCATTGATCGAGGTACTTTTACAAAAACTTCTGATGCAGAAAAAGGGAATGAAACTAACATTTTGTTGTTTCATTCCCTTTTCTTATCTTTTCTTTAAAATATGATCCTATCCGATCACATCACTCATATCATACATACCTGCTTCTTTTCCTGCAAGATAAAGAGCTGCACTGACTGCTCCCTTTCCAAAAATAGCTCTGCTGTATGCAGTATGTTTTAACTCAATAACTTCATCCTGTCCTGCAAAAATGATCTCATGTTCTCCAACGATCGTTCCACCACGGACTGCTGAGATTCCAATCTCTTTCTTTGGACGCTGTTCTCTTCTCTGGCTTCTGTCATATACGAATTCATATTCGTTATTCAACGGCTCATTGACAGCTTCTGCAAGCGCGATTGCTGTTCCAGATGGTGCATCTAACTTCTTCTGTGATGTTTCTCCACGATATCAATATCAAATCCTGCATCTGCTAATAACTTTGTCATAGATTTTAATACTTTGAATAATGTGTTAACTCCTAATGACATATTCGCAGAACGAAGAACTGCTGTCTTCTTACTTGCTTCATGAACTCTTTCTAACTGTTCATCGCTTAATCCTGTTGTACATAACACAACTGGAATCTGTCTCTCTACTGCAAAATCCAGTAAACCATCAACGGCTGGTGCTGCGGAAAAGTCGATGATCGCATCAACTTCTACATCACACGCATTGATATCTGTAAATACAGGATAATCGTTGAGCCCATCATCCACACGGTCAACACCGCATGCCATAACAGCTCCTTCTGTCTCTTCTACGATCTTGCTGATCACCTGTCCCATGACTCCATTGCAGCCATGCATCATAATCTTAACCATCTTTGTAACTCCTTAAAGAATTCCTGCTTCTTTCATTGACTGAATTAATACCTGTGCGTGATCCTCTTCCATCTCTGTTAATGGACGACGAACGATATTTTTACAATATCCCATCTCTGCTACTGCACGTTTTGCAGGAATTGGGTTTACTTCGCTAAATAAGTTATGGATCACATCCATGTATTTTAACTGGATATCTAAACTTCCTTTGACGTCCCCTTCTAAGAACTTCATTACCATATCATGAGTTTCTCTTGGTGCTACATTGGATAATACAGAGATGACACCTTTTCCACCTAATGCTAAAAGAGGTACAACCTGATCATCATTTCCTGAATAAATATCTAAGCATCCGTCTGCTAATGCTGCAAGAGTTGCTACCTGACCGATATCTCCGCTTGCTTCTTTGATCGCTACGATATTATCAACACTCTTCGCGATCTTCACTGCTGTAGCTGGCTGGATGTTTGTTCCTGTTCTTCCTGGCACATTGTACATGATGATTGGAATGTCTACAGAATTACCAACTGTTGTATAATATTCTTCCAAACCTTTCTGTGTTGCTTTGTTATAGTATGGTGTTACGACTAACAATCCGTCTGCTCCTGCTTTCTCTGATCTCTTGGCAAGGTTCAGTGCTTCATCTGTGCAGTTCGCTCCTGCTCCTGCGATAACTGGAACTCTTCCATTGACATGAGAAACACATGCACTGACTACTTCGATCTGTTCGTCATGAGACATTGTAGAAGCCTCTCCTGAAGTTCCACAGATAACGATACTGTCTGTTCCGTTATCGATCTGGAAATCAATAAATTTCTCTAACTGATCATAATCCACCGATAAATCTTCTTTGAATGGTGTCACTAATGCAACACCTGCACCTGTAAAAATTGACATTTTTCTTTCCTCCTATCATCCTATGTAGCATCAACATTAAGATTCTTTGATCGTACTGATCTCATATACTGCATCTGCATACGGAATCAATGCTTCTGGAATCTGCCGTCCTGTCATGATGATCGTCTGGTCATCACTACGATTTTCTAACATCTCCACCAGTTCTTCGGTCTTTAATAGTCCAAGATCCAAAAGTCCAAGCACTTCATCTAAAACGACCATGTCGCACTGTCTTGTATCTATGACTTTATGTGCATATTTTAATCCATTATAAATAAATGATCTTGTTCTTTCTTCTCTTCTTCATTCAGATCCTCATACAATCTCTCGTACTTTTCAAAACGAAACAACTGTACTTCTGGTTCTAAACGTTTGAAAAAGCTTAATTCTTCGGTCTCCTTTCCTTTCAGGAACTGAACCATAATGATCTGCTTTTCCTGCCCGGCTGCTTTCACACACTGGCCGATCGCACAGGATGTCTTCCCTCTGCCCTGGCCACAGTATATTTCCACTCGTCCTTCCATCTTTTCACCTCAAAGAATCTTCCTTTTGTAGTAATATATTTGGTTTAGGATATTATATCATTTCTGATACTATAAATACAACTATTCTTCATCCTTTTCATGAAACTCCAATTTGTTTACTGATACCTCATATGCAACTCGTCTGATCAGTCATTTTCTGAAACTCTTTTCTGATATTCTCTGCTTTGAATTCTTCCGATCAGCTGAATTCTTGAACCGATTTCAAGATTCCCTGCAAATCTCGCATTCCTTCCCCAGCAGATGCATGGTATGTAGTCGGATTTGCCATAGGAACGGTTCACTGCAAGCAAGATGTCACAAATCTCTCTTCCCAGCGGTGTCATCCGATATACTGGCTGCTTACAGATAAATCCATCTAAAATGATCTGATTCGGTCTGACTCCATCCATGCTTTCTATAAATTCCAGATCCCTGACGAATACAGATAAGATCAAATGATTACGATTCTCCTCGTGCTTGTTGAAGGAACGGAATTGACCGCAAGCCTCTTACAAGCATTCCTTTGTAATCTTTTGTCACATCAACGAGCCGCTCTGATATTAATAATGGTATCTCGTCTGTTGCTTCACTTAATCTGTTTACTAAAAGTTTGACTGTATAAAATCCTTCTCCGAAAATCTCATGGCTGTATTCAAACGCTGAATTGATACGTCCGCAAACCTCCACTTGATTATGATTGATTCCCTGCTCTGTCATACTCTTTCTCCCTTCTTGTGTTCTATTAGTATACTTTAAATCGTATTCCAATTTTGACACAATTAGAAGAAAAATCCTTCGACAAAGTTAGTCACACTTTTTCGACATGTTTTAAACGGCTTTCATACCGTGCATGATCTTATGAGAATTTTGCACGTTTTCTCATTGTTGGATCTAAGATCTTCTTGCGGATACGGATATTCTCTGGAGTGATCTCAAGTAATTCATCCGTATCGATAAACTCTAATGCCTGCTCTAAGCTTAAGATCTTTGGAGGAGATAATTTTAATGCATCATCTGATCCTGAAGCACGTGTATTTGTAAGCTTCTTGCTGCGGCATACGTTGATCTCGATATCTTCTGTTTTACCAGTCTGTCCGATGACCATTCCACCGTATACTTCTCACCAGGTCCTACAAATAGTACCTCTCTCCTGTGCATTAAACAGACCATATGTGATCGTTTCTCCTGCTTCATATGCGATCAATGATCCCTGTTTACGATACTGGATATCCCCTTTGTATGGTCCATATCCATCAAACAGTGTATTTAAGATACCATTTCCTTTTGTATCTGTCATAAATTCTCCACGATACCCGATCAGTCCTCTGGATGGGATAGAGAATTCAAGTCTTGCATAACCTCCATTGGCTGCTGTCATATTCTGAAGTTCACCTTTTCTCTGGCTTAACTTCTCAATAACTGCCCCTGTAAATTCTTCTGGAACATCAATGACGGCAATCTCCATTGGCTCTAATTTCTTACCATTCTCGTCATAATGATATAATACTTCTGCTTTACTGACTGCAAATTCATATCCTTCACGACGCATGTTCTCGATCAATACAGATAAATGTAATTCTCCACGTCCAGATACTTTATAGCTGTCCTGATTCTCACTTTCTTCCACACGAGGCTGACATCCGTATTCAATTCTCTGAACAATCTGTCTCTGATATGTCTTGATGTAACATATTTACCTTCCTGACCTGCAAGAGGGCTGTCATTTACCATAAACTGCATAGAGATCGTTGGCTCTGAGATCTTCTGGAATGGAATTGCTTCTGCTCCATCCACATCACAGATCGTATCTCCAATTGACAGATCTGAGATTCCTGAGATCGCTACAATAGATCCTACCTGTGCATTCTTTACATCTACTTTATCAAGTCCTTCAAATTCATATAATTTTGTGATGCGGACTTTTTCTTTACGTTCTGGATCATGAGCATTCACTACGATGCATTCTTTGTTGACCGCGATCTCACCATTATCTACTTTACCGATTCCGATACGTCCAACATATTCATTGTAGTCGATCGTACTGATCAATACCTGTAATGGTTTCTCTGGATCACCTTCTGGTGCTTCGATATGTTCAATGATCGTCTCAAATAATGGTTTCATATCTTTCTTCTCACCATCAAGATCTAATGTTGCGAATCCTTCTTTGGCTGATGCAAATACAAATGGACAGTCAAGCTGTTTATCCCCTGCATCTAATTCCATTAATAGTTCTAATGTTTCATCGACAACTTCATCTGTCTTGCTTCTGGACGGTCTACTTTATTGACACATACGATCACAGACAGATCAAGCTCTAATGCTTTCTTTAATACAAACTTTGTCTGTGGCATTGGTCCTTCAAATGCATCAACAACTAATACAACACCATTTACCATCTTCAGTACACGTTCTACTTCTCCACCAAAGTCAGCATGCCCCGGTGTATCGATGATATTGATCTTGATTCCATTATACATAACTCCTGTATTCTTAGACAGAATCGTGATTCCTCTTTCTTTCTCGATGTCATTTGAGTCCATGACTCTCTCTGCGACTTCCTGATTGTCACGGAAGATTCCGCTCTGTTTTAACATCTCGTCTACTAATGTTGTCTTACCATGATCGACATGGGCAATGATTGCAATATTTCTCACATCTTCGCGCTTCATTTATATCCTTCTTTCTAGTATCTTTCTGTATCAGTTTCCATGGCATTTATAAAGCATGCAAGATTAACTTTCTTATTCTATCACACTCAATGAAAAGTTGCAATTTTATTATTTTGTACCAACGATATTCTTTGGCTTTTCTTCTATTATATGTTATATTTCTTATAGACTAGAAAAGGAGTTGGACATTATGAATTTACACGAACTAATTGATCGTTTGCATAAAGAGCATACATTGACAAAAGAAGAATTTATCACACTTATTAAAGAACGGAACGAAGAAAGCGCATCTTATCTTGCCTCTCTTGCCAGAGAAGAAGCTGTAAATATCTATGGAAATGGTGTTTTCCCACGTGGATTGGTAGAATTTACGAATTACTGCAAAAATAACTGCTATTACTGCGGAATTCAAGGCAGCAATCCGAATGCAAATCGTTACCGTCTGTCAAAAGAGGAAATCCTTTCTGCCTGTGAGAATGGTTACCAGCTTGGATATCGAAGCTTTGTTCTTCAAGGCGGTGAGGATCCTCATTATACAGATGAAGTTATGGTTCCTATCGTGGCAGAGATCAGAAAGCGCTACCCTGATTGTGCATCACACTTTCTCTTGGGGAACGCTCCAAAGAAAGTTATCAAAAATTATATGATGCAGGTGCTGATCGTTATCTGCTTCGACATGAAGCTGCTGACCCAGAGCTATACCAGAAACTCCACCCAGAAAGTCTTTCTTTAGAAAACCGGATCCAGTGTCTGTGGAATCTAAAAGAAATCGGCTATGCTGTAGGAACTGGATTTATGGTTGGAGCCCCTTATCAGACGGTTGAGAATCTTGCAGACGACCTGCTATTTATCAAGGAACTTGACCCACAGATGGTCGGAATCGGTCCTTTTGTTCCACATCACGATACAAGATTTAAGGAATTCCCTTCTGGAAGTGTGGAACTTACCACATACCTTGTGAGTATTCTTCGTCTGATGAATCCTCATCTTTTGCTTCCTTCCACAACAGCACTTGGTACGATTGATCCTCGTGGAAGGGAAAAAGGAATTCTTGCAGGTGCAAATGTTGTTATGCCGAATCTTTCTCCTGTTGCAGTAAGAAAAGATTATTCTTTATATGACAATAAGATCTGCACTGGAGAGGAAGCTGCTGAATGTGCTGGCTGTCTTGGAAGACGTCTTGCCAGTATTGATTATCAGCTTGTATTCAGCCGTGGAGATTATATCGAATAACCTGCTTATCAGCAGTTAAGAAAGAATCCTTGCATAGAGGATTCCATCGGAATTTCCTATGACATGAAAAAGCGTGTAGAATCTTTGAAATCCTACACGCTTTTATTCTGTCTTTTATCTGTTAAGAAATTATCTTCTTCTGCTCTTTAATAAGAACTCTGGAATGTTGATCTTAGAGCTTTCCTGTTCGATCTCTTTCATCTCAGGTTCAGAAACATAGCTTGTTGTCTGTACTGGCTGTTCTTCCTCCATGACCTTTCCATTATGTAATGGCTGCCCTGAAAATTCCGGAGCCTGCTGTGTCTGCTGTACTGGCTTCTTCGCTGCAGCAAATCCAGTTCTTGCATTCCCTGTAATATCTGCGGATTTGATTCCTGTTGCGATGATCGTTGCACTGATCTGATCTCCAAAATCTGCATTGACTGTACCGAAGATGACATTGACATCGTCTCCTGCTTCGTCTTTTAAGTATTCCACAGCCTGCTGTGCTTCTAACATTCCAACCGCTCCTGCGAAATTGACGATCACATCTGTAGCTCCTGCAACAGTTGTCTCAAGCAATGGACTTTCCATCGCTGTCTTGATTGCTTCAAGTTCTTCGTCTGCAACACCCATACCGATATGTGCAATACCTTTATCTCTCATAACTGTCTGAATATCAGCAAAATCGACATTGATCAATCCTGGGTTGTAGATCATATCTGTAATTCCCTGTACACCCTGCTGCAGTACTTCATCTGCTTTCTTCAGTGCATCTGGGATCGTTGTTCTCTTATCACAGATCTGTAACAACTTGTCATTCGGAATGACGATCATTGTATCCACCTGATCCTGAAGGCGTGCAATTCCTGACATTGCATTGTTCATACGAGGCTTTCCTTCAAATGTAAATGGTTTTGTCACAACTCCAACTGTTAAAATTCCAAGTCCTTTGGAAATCTCTGCAATGATCGGTGCTGCACCTGTACCGGTACCTCCACCCATTCCACATGTTACAAATACCATATCTGATCCCTGAACCAATTCTGTGATCTCTTCACGATTCTCTTCAACCGCTGCTTCCCCGATCTCAGGTTTTGCTCCTGCTCCAAGTCCCTTTGTCAGTTTCTCCCCGATCTGAATCTTTGTTCCTGCTTTACATAAAGATAAAGCCTGTCTATCTGTATTCACACCCACGAGTTCAACACCCTGGACATTCTCATCTACCATTCGGTTTACCGCATTGTTTCCTGCTCCACCGACTCCTATTACTAAATCCTTGCTTGTGTGTTCTCAACACTAGGCATAATCTCAACCACGTTGTTCCTCCTTCACGCCATCTATGTTAAAATGACTCCCTTAAATTCTGTACACTAACTTAATGATACCTTCTTTACTAAGTTTTTCAACTCTTTTTGGTTGAAACAGCAATTTTGTGTCCTCGCTAAGTACTTCATGTCAATAGTTCCACTTTTCCCTTTTACTTTCTTAAGCATCCCTGCTAATTCAGAAATCTTGATATCAATATCCTTTTTATTATAAAGATCAACCGTTATCTTATCGCTGATCAATAAGGCATTTCCATCTTCTTTGATATAAATCTGATCGATTGAAAGATTATATTTATCAATTGCAGTCGTAAGTTCTAAAAGATAAGAAAAAACTTCTCTTTCTTGACTGGAATCTTCTCCTGCATGACCAATTCATCATATTTAAGTCCAGTAACCAATGGAACATCGTCATATTTCTTTTCATAGCTTTCCAATGCATAACCATTTTTATCAAAATAGACGTATTTTCCATTATATAGAAGGCATCCAGCCTCTTTTTTTCTTTTACCTCGACCGTGATCGTATCTGGCCGGGTTGATTCTTTACATGAATCGAATCATATAAACGGACAGAAGACTGGTGACGCAATCTTACATTTTAAGAAATATGCAACCGAGTTATCAATATATCCATTCTCTACAACTGCCTTTTTAACTTCTGCTTCTGTATAATAACTTAATCCAGAATTTTGATCTGTTTTGTTTTACACGTCCCTGCAATGATCGCAACCGTAAGGATCAAAACTGCAACGATACCAAGCAGTATTTTCTTCCCTGATAGTTTATGTACTTTATTCTTGTTTTTATGCTCATCCATACGGATGACTTTTTTTTTCTTCCATCACACTCACCCTTATCTTATGTGAATTTTCTTAGAAATTGATAATACGATTCCCATTTCGATCATGACAACAAGGATCGATGTACCTCCATAACTGATAAATGGAAGTGGAATTCCTGTCGGTGGGATCGTGTTTGTTACAACAGCAATATTAATGAATACCTGAATTGCGATATGTGTCATAAAACCGATCACAATCAGTGATCCAAATAAGTCTTCTGTATTCAGTGCGATCAAGAGCATCCGAAAGATCAGTGCCACAAACACAAGGATCAGACAAACTGCCCCGAACAATCCTAATTCTTCACAAATGATCGAAAAGATCATATCATTGTGTGATTCTGGAATAAATCCCATCTTCTGCATACTCTGCCCAAGTCCTTTCCAAAATCCCACCGGAACCGATCGCATATAATGCCTGCATCGTCTGAAATCCCTTTTTGTGACTTTCTGGATGCAGCCAAATCTGTACACGCTCGTTTCGATAACTATTTGCCGTCAACAGATACACGAACAAGAGTATTATTCCACCGCCTGCTGTTAACATAAGTTCTTTCATCTTCGGACTTACCACAAACAGCATGACACCGATCATCGAACACACGACAAGTGCTGTACTTAAGTTCTGTGTAACGATCAGAGCAATGATCGGGACCGTTGGAAGAACGATCACGATACTATCTTTGAATGTTCGGATCTTATGAGCATTTGCTGATAATCTGTTCGCGAGATAGATCACAACTAGGATCTTAGATACTTCTGATGGCTGAAACTGAAATCCTGCGATGCTGATCCAGCGGACTGCACCCTTCTTTGCTGCACCTATGATCAACACAAGAACTAACAGTACGATACTAGCCCAATAACAGCCATTTCCAAACTTCTCACTTTTTATGATGCGGTAATCTAGTTTACAGCATACAACCATTGCAACCGCACCTAACACTATCGCAACTGCCTGCCTTAACAGCCAGTGATAGGAATTTCCATATGTGACAGTACTCTTATATGAACTTGTACTATAGATCATAACCAGACCAAAACATATCAGAAATATTACCAGAAACAACATCGGATAATCAAAGTATCTTTTGCCGGCCATATATTTTTCTTTGATGCGATTTGCCACTTTTTAGTTCTCCTTTAATTTTCTGACACAATCTTTGAAGATATCTCCCTGACTTCATAATTCGGGAACATTCCCCAGCTTGCACATGCAGGTGATAATAAAACTGCTTCTCCATCTTGGGCTTTCCCTGCAATGTATGAAACTGCTTCTTCCATAGAATCAACAAACTTGATCTTATCAAATCCATGTGTTTTTGCACAATCAGCGATCTTTGGTGCTGTTACACCCATCAGGATCAGTTCTTTAACTTTTCCGTCAAATGCTTCTATCCACTCATCATATGTAGATTTCTTGTCATATCCACACCGATCAGCCATGTTGGGCGGTTCATTGCTTTGATTCCTTTGATCGCTGCATCTGGATTCGTTCCTTTAGAATCGTTATAGTATGCAACACCTTTCACTGTATCCACATATTCAATACGATGTTCTACACCTTTAAACCTCTTGATTCCTTCTTTGATATATGAAACTGGAACTCCCATAGAATAAGTCACTGCGATCGCTGCTAAAATATTTTCATAATTATGGTCTCCTAACAGATTCACATCATCTAATGTACATACGATCTGTTTCTTTCCATTTTCTTCGATGATAAATGCATCACCTTCCATGGAAACCCCTTCTTTTATTTTATGATGCAAACTGAAAAACAGAACTGTTCCATTCGCTCTGTCTGCCATAGCTCTTGTTGTATCATCTTCATAATTTAATACCATTACCTGGTCTTTTGTCTGGTTTTTTCCAATGGATTCTTTTGTCTGTGCATAAACTTCTACTGTACCATGACGATCCAAATGATCTGGTGTGATATTAAGAACTGCACATACATCCGGTTTAAAATCAACGATCGTTTCTAACTGGAAACTGCTGATCTCTGCAGTTGTTACACTGTCCTCTTTTGTATCAAGCGCAACACTTGTATAAGGAATTCCGATATTTCCAACAACAAAACTGCTTTCATAATATCCTTTCATGATCTCTCCAGTCAGCGCTGTTGTCGTTGTCTTTCCGTTGGTTCCTGTGATCGCTGCGATTCTTCCTTTGGATGCCTGATATGCTAATTCAATCTCACTCCATACTGGCTTTTCCTGATCACGAAACATCTGTGCGATCGGTGCATTTACTGAAATCCCTGGACTTAACACTAATAGATCGAACTTACTTACATCTTCTTTTGTGATATTTCCTAAGATCAATGGAATCTCTTTCTTTTCATATAATTTCTCATAAAGTGCCTCTTTCTCAAGGTCTTCCTTTCCATCATACAGACTGACATCTGCACCTGTTTTTAAAAGCAGATTGACAGAACCAATTCCACTTTTTCCTGCTCCTGCTACTAAAAATTTCTTGCTTGTATCTATCATTTCTTTCTCCTTACTAAATCGCTACCAGTCCGATCAGGCAACAAACTGCGTGGTGATCGCAAAGATTGCTACAACCTTTGTTTCTGGCCATCCTGACAATTCAAAATGATGATGGATCGGTGCCATTTTAAATAATCTTTTTCCTTTTGTCATTTTAAAATATAATACCTGTGCCATAACAGATAATACCTCGATCATATAGATCAATGCAACAATTGGGATAAATAAAGACAGGCGAAGCATCAATGCTGTTGCTGCCACAAATCCCCCAAGTGCAAGCGAGCCTGTATCTCCCATAAACACTCTCGCCGGATATACATTAAATACTAAAAAACCAAGAAGTGAGCCAACCGTCGCACAAGATACCGGCCAGATTCCAGCTGCCAGATCATTATGCCCCATTCCAATGGCTGCCACTGTAAAAAATGTTGCGATCAATACCGTAACACTTGATGCAAGTCCATCCAATCCATCCGTAAAATTAGCTCCATTCACAGTTCCTAACAAAATGATAAAACCGCTGGGATAAAAAATACTCCAAGGTTTAAATATTTACCATGTGTAAAAGGAATCAGCATCGAAGTTCCTGTCTGCGTGTAATTTATCAAATAATACGCAAAGATTCCTGTGACTATGATCTGCCAAACATCTTCTGCCAGCCCGCAGTCCCAGGTTCCTTTTCATAACTACCTTGATGTAATCATCGATAAATCCGATAAATCCAAATCCCAGCGTCACAAACAGCACGATGATCATCGGATATCTTCTAACATAAAATAACGATGCGATTACGATTCCAAGTAATATGATCAGTCCTCCCATCGTCGGAGTCCCTGATTTCTTCAGATGTGATTCGGGTCCTTCTCCCCGGATAAACTGACCGAATTTTAATTTGTGTAAATACCTGATCATCATCGGGCTAAGAAGTACGCTGATAAAAAAGGCAATTAAAACTGGTTTTACAATACCATAATTCATGTCGCCACCTCATTTGTTCTTGTTTCGTCTACGGTTCTTTTTTATCTGGCGTATATTCTTTATAAATCCCCATGTATGGAAGTACAGTTTGAAACACACTTCTCATCACAGGGGCTGCGATCGTTCCTCCATAGTAAGTTCCATGTGGTTCATCGATCAACACGATCCCAATGATCGCAGGATTGTCTGCTTTCGCAAATCCTAAAAAAGAAGAAATATATTTTCCATTTCCTCTTGGAAGTTTCTCACTGGTTGCCGTCTTTCCCCCAATGGAAAAACCATCCATCCGGCAGTTTCTTCCTGATCCATCGGAAACAACTGCTTCTAACAATTCTTTCATCGTCTCCGATGTCTGTTTTTTATGACACCTTCTTTCACTGAATAAAAAAAGCTTTTAATCTTGTTCCATCCTGCTTCTGAACATATCTTCCAAAATGCGGTGTGATCAGCTTCCCGCCGTTGATCACCGCACTGACTGCTCTTAACAGCTGTAACGGTGTGATCTGTATGGACTGTCCAAAAGACATCGTTGCAAGTTCAACTGCACCGACATTCTTCTTTTGATGCATGATCGAAGATGCTTCTCCAGGAAGGTCGATCCCTGTTTTCTCAAACAGTCCAAGCTGGCGGAATGTCTGATACATTCCATCCACACCAACTCTGGCACCGACATCCATAAATACTGGATTACAGGAATTCATAACACCTTCTTTAAATGTCTCACTTCCATGTCCTCCGACTTTGTGACACCGGATCTTGCGATCCTCCACAATCCGAAATCCTGGACAATTAAAATGATCATTCACGCTGACTTCGATGATTCCAGTCCTGCAGTCGCCGTTACGATCTTAAAGATCATCCCGGTTCATAAGTATCATTTAAACAGGAATTCCGCCACTTCTTATTGAGATATTCCTGTTGTTTCTTACTATTTGCCTTTCTTTTCTTTGCTGACAAAGAAAAAGGATCATTCAGATCATATTCTGGAACATTGACCATTGCATAGATTTCTCCATTCTGTGGATTCATCAAGATCATGGATACCTGTTTTGCCTTCTTCTCTTTCTTCACCTTCTTACATGCCTGTACGGCATAATTTTGCAGATTCACATCAAGCGAAATATAAAGATCCCCTCCAGCAACTGGTTCTTCCCTCTCTTCATATGCTCCATCGATTTCTATGCCGCTTCCATCTGTCAGTGTCCGGATCCTTCCGGACTTCCTTTAAGATATCGATCATAAAAACCTCCAGTCCAATGATTCCCTGGTTATCTCCTCCTGTAAATCCAAGAACTTTCGATGCCAGGTTATTATATGGATATACTCTTTTGTAATCTTCATCCACCTTGACCCCGTCAAGTTTAAACTTACGGATACGGTCTGCGATGTCTTTTTCTACATTACTTTTAATTTTTTCCCTTACTGAATTTTTATATACTTTTTTTCGGATCAAAGATTCTTTGATCTTAAGATTCTCAGATAAGACCTTTATTACTTTTTCCCTGTCGGTCACCTGAGAATATATCACAGAGATCGAATAGACTGCTTTGTTCGAAGCGATCTTTACGCCATTTCTGTCGTAAATACTGCCTCTTGGCGCTTTAATCTCCCGGTCTCTTTGATGCAGGTTTCTGGCTAAACTTAAATATTTATCCGCCTGAGCGATCATCACATAAGAAAGTTTTATCGTCACAACCAAAAACCCTGTGAAAAATGCAGCCGTGACAAGCAACAGTTTTTTCTTTGCTTTCGTTCTCATTTTATCTCCATGATCCCTGTCTTAATATAAAGATTATGAAAATAAAATGATGATATTACTTTTTGCTGCTTTTCGCAACATTTAATTCCTTGAGTGATCCTTCTAATACCTTCTTTGCGATCTCAACTGCAAGTCCTGTATTCGTCTGAGAATCCCTCTGAATCTCATCGATCACAACATAAACTAGCACCTGTGGATTCTCCACTGGAGCAAATCCACAAAAAGATACGATATAAGTTCCTGCACTTCTTGGAATCTTCTGTGCAGTACCAGTCTTACCACCAGCTGTATAATCTTTCATCTTTGCCTTTGTTCCAGTTCCTGAATCAACAGTTTCTTTCATGTATTTTCTTAATTTATCTGATGTCTCTTTTGAGATCGTCTGTTTCACTAACGTCGGCTCTATATTGCTGACAACTTCTCCATTACTGCTTCGAAGTTGTTTGACCACATGCGGTTTGTAATAATTTCCTCCATTGATCAGAGAACAAAATGCACTTCCCATCTGGATCATAGAGCAGTTAAATGACTGTCCAAAAGAACTTGTGGCAAGATCTGCGGCTGTCATATCTTTTGCATCATGAAGAAGCGATGCTGTCTGTGCTTCTCCAGGAAGATCGATCCCTGTCTTATTCCCAAAATTGAAATTCTTCTGATATCTTGCGAATACATTCTTGCCTTCTTTGGCTGCAATCTGCATCAATGCATCATTGCACGATAATGAAATACTCTGAGACAACGTGATCAATCCATGTCCGCTTCTATGAGAACAGTGAATAGTATGCGGTCCAACCTTCTGGTATCCATCACAATAATAAGTTTCATTGCCCTTTAAGATTCCTTCTTCAAGACCAGCTGCTACCGTAAATGGCTTATATGTTGAACCTGGTTCAAAAGCATTTGATACAATTGGATTCTTCCAGATTTCATTAAATGCTTTTGTCTTTTCTTTCTCACTCATCTTATTAACTTGACTTTGTGAGTATTTCTTTAAGAGATTCTTATCATCTCTTGGGCTTTCCAGATTATAGGAAGTAGAATTTGCCATTGCATAGATCTCTCCATTATTGGGATTCATCACAAGAATGCTGCTTCCCTTACTTCCATATTTCTTTTCAAACTTAGAAAGCTGATCTTCTGCCAGTTTCTGAATATTGGAGTCAATCGTTGTGACAACTGTTTTCCCATTCTCTGGCTCCACAATGGAGCTATCCTGTTCTAATTCTTCGTTTAAATATTTATATTTTCTTCCATCGACGCCTGATAAAGTACTGTTATAATACTGCTCGATCCCTCCAGTTCCGATCATACCGTCTGATACAAAGCCAATGACCTGGCTTGCCAGTGACTGATTCGGATAACGACGTTTGTATTTTTCATTAAATACGATCCCTGAGACATTCTCTGCTTTGTCTGAAGCGATAAAATCTTTCAGATCTGCGATCTGACTATAAGAAGTTCTTCTCGATATACAGAATAGTAAGAATCTTTATGTCTTTTTATAAATTTTAACAGCTTATCTTCATCTAACTTCATATATTTATGAAAGTGCATCAATGGTTGATTTCTGTACCTCTTCGGATCTTAAAATATTCTTTGGTTCTAAAACCAATGTATACATCTTCTGGCTGGTTGCTAATGTATTTCCATCACGATCTAAGATATCTCCCCTTTTATACGGAAGCGTTTCACTAGAATAATTCTGCTGTGATAATACCTGTCTTTTGTAAATTCCGTTCTTAAATATACTAAAATAGATCAATCTTCCAATCAGTAGAACAAAAAGAAGTGCTATGATTCCGCACGCGATCATCGTACGTCGTTTCATAGCATCATTTAATCGTTTGATAGGTTTTCTTCTTTTCTTCAAGTTTGCCACCTCTTAGTCTGCTTTTGGTATCTTCCCGTACTGGCGTATGTATTCTGCATCCTGGCTCTCATAACGAAGAGTATGTTTGGAATCTGGTTTCACCATTCCATATTTCTTTGCCGCAGTTTCTACAGTATCAAAACGAATACTCTGTTCAATCTCAAGATTCAGATCTTCATTCTCTACCTGCAGCGTGTTCAACTGTGTCTTTGCATCCGTAAGAGCCGCTTTTTGATTCAAAACTTTCGTACGCTCTGACAGATAAAAGAAACTTGCAACTGCGATCACACAAAGTCCCGCAACTAATACCTTGATAAAGGCCAGATCGATCGACATCGCTCTCTTCTGATTCTGTCTTGTTGACTCCTTTACCTGATGTTCTCTTCTTGGTCTTGCCTTTCTTGTCTTCCTTGGCTGTCTGCGCACTGGCTCTGCAGCAAGATCTTCTATCTTCCTTGCTGTGTTGCCATAGATCATGTTATATCGTTCTTGTCTCGTCTTGTCCATTGATACTCTCCCTTATTCTGCCCTTTCAAATACTCGAAGCTTGGAACTTTTTGCTCTCTTATTGTACTCTAGTTCTTCTTCCCCTGGAATGATTGGTTTTCTTGTTAACTGTTTTCCTTTCGATACGTTGCCACATACACATACTGGGAAGTTTGGCGGGCATGTACAAGGATTCTCATTCTTCTTAAAAGCTCGTTTGACGATACGGTCTTCTAAAGAATGGAAGGTAATGATACATAATCTTCCACCTGGATTTAAAAGATCGATCATCGCATCAATGCTGTCTTTCAATACGTCTAATTCTCTGTTACATTCGATACGGATCGCCTGAAATGTCTTCTTCGCCGGATGTCCTCCAACGGCTCTGACTTTCATCGGAATCGCACCTTTGATGACTTCTATTAACTGTCCGGTCGTTTCGATCGGACTTCTTTTCTCTTATTCACGATATGTTTTGCAATGTTCTTTGCAAATTTCTCTTCGCCGTAGTCTCTGATTATATGGAATAGTTCCATCTCGGAATATTCATTGACAATATCTCTTGCAGTCAGTGACTGTCTCTGATCCATTCTCATATCAAGCGGAACATCTTCTCTGTAAGTAAATCCACGTTCCTTCTCATCTAACTGAAAGGATGATACCCCAAGATCTAACAAGATTCCATCAACATGTTCGATTCCAAGATCATGTAACACTTTCGGCATGTTTACATAATTATCACGCACGATCGTTACTTTGTCCTTAAACGGTTCTAACCGCTTCGTGCTTGCAGCAATCGCATCCGCATCCTGGTCGATCCCGATGTATCTTCCTTTCTCTGATAGTTTCTGGCATACATGATATGCATGTCCGCCTCCGCCCAGAGTCCCATCCACATAGATTCCGTCTGGTTTAATATGTAGTTCTTCGATCGTTTCGTCTAATAAAACGGAAATGTGTTTAAATTCCATAATCCACCTAACTTATATGCTTAATCCTAATTCCTGCATGCTGGCTGCGATATCATCCATATCCTCATAAGAATTGTTCTCAATCCACTTCTCCTTACTCCAGATTTCGATGCGGTCAGCCAT
>ENA-OQAS01000614-OQAS01000614.1-human-gut-metagenome-genome-assembly--contig:-NODE-614-length-18616-cov-1.776786_pt1 | contig 18616 bp, 27 predicted proteins | sample MGYA00242733_ERZ504523 | MGnify/ENA primary metagenome ERZ504523 (study PRJEB26092, sample SAMD00036239) | human gut metagenome | host: Homo sapiens | study: EMG produced TPA metagenomics assembly of...
AATAAACATACCTCCCCGGAACAAGTAGCTGGTTATCTGCTCCTTTGGCGAAAGGCGAGAGCGTAGGCGTGATCTCGGGGGCGGGTTGTCCGGCGATCGCTGATCCGGGTGCTGACGTAGTAGCTATCGCCCAACGGAAGGATTATCCGGTGGTACCGTTGGTGGGGCCTTCGTCTATCTTGATGTCGGTGATGGGATCGGGCTTTAACGGACAGAGTTTCGCTTTTCACGGTTATCTGCCGATTGATGCTTCCGAGCGAACGAACACGATCAAGAAATTGGAGGGAAGGATCTATTCCGAGCATCAGACGCAATTGTTTATCGAGACTCCTTACCGGAATAATAAACTGGCCGAGGAGTTGATCCGTACGTGCCGTCCGTCTACGAAACTGTGTATCGCCTCGAATATAACCTGTGAGGATGAGTATATCCATACTCGCCCGGTCAAGGAATGGGCGGGTAAAGTTCCCGATCTGAGCAAGAAGCCTACTATTTTCCTAATCTATAAATAAGAGGATTGATATGAGTTATCAAGCGCACGAGACAGCGGTAATCGATGCCGGTTGTGAGATCGGGGAAGGAACCCATATCTGGCATTTTTCCCATATCATGACGGGATGCGTGATTGGCAGGGCGTGTAATATCGGCCAGAATGTAGTCGTATCGCCGGGCGTGGTCTTAGGGAATAACGTGAAGGTACAGAACAATGTGTCTATTTATACGGGGGTGATTTGCGAGGATGATGTGTTCTTGGGGCCTAGTTGCGTGTTTACAAATGTAACCAATCCGCGTAGCGCTATCTCTCGGAAAGACCAGTATAAGGAGACGGTGATTGGCAAGGGGGCCTCGATCGGAGCTAACGCTACGATTATTTGTGGACATACGGTCGGGCGGTATGCCATGATCGGTGCCGGGGCGGTGGTAACGAAGGATGTTCCGGCTTATGCGCTGGTCGTAGGAAATCCATCCCGCCAGATCGGTTGGGTAAGCGAGTACGGCCATCGCCTTGTATTTGACTCCGAAGGATTCGCTACTTGTCCGGAAAGCGGCCAACGTTACCGCCTACACAATCACCAAGTTGTAGAGACGGGGCTGCCCCGTCTCCCACAGACTGATAATATCTTAAATTACTATTTTGCAGGGATGAGACGGGGCACGCCCCGTCTCTACAATACAGACAATATTAATATTCTATACAAACATGAAAACATCTTTTTTCAAGCAAGGGTTCTTAGCGATAGGGATAGCCTGCTGCATGCAGCTTTCCGCCGTGGAGAATCCTGTAGACTACGTGAATACGTTAGTCGGTACCCAATCCAAGTACGAATTATCTACCGGAAATACCTATCCGGCCACGGCCATGCCTTGGGGTATGAACTTCTGGACTCCCCAGACCGGCGAGATGGGCAACGGCTGGACCTATCGTTACGACGCGGATAAGATCCGGGGATTCAAGCAAACCCATCAACCGAGCCCGTGGATGAACGATTACGGGCAGTTCTCCATTATGCCTACTACCGAAGGCTTGGTCTTCGACGAGGAGAAACGGGCTAGCTGGTTCTCTCACAAAGGGGAAGTAGCTACACCTTATTATTATAAGGTCTATCTGGCCGATCATGACGTGACTACCGAGTTGGTTCCGACGGAACGTGCGGCTAAGTTCCGCTTTACATTCCCGGAAACCAAGAAAGCGTATATCGTCATCGACGCTTTCGATAAAGGCTCTTATATAAAGGTATTGCCTGCGGAACGTAAGATCATCGGTTATTCCACGAAGAACACGGGCGGTGTTCCCCGTAACTTCAAGAATTATTTCGTGATCCAATTCGATAAGCCATTCACGTTCTCCTCTACGGTTAAGAACGGGGCGATCCAGTTGGATGAGTCGGAGGTGAAGACAAACCATGCCGGCGCTATCATCGGTTTGAGACAAAGGCCGGCGAGGTGGTGCATGCCAATGTGGCTTCTTCTTTCATCAGCACCGAGCAGGCCGAGTTAAACTTGCGTGAGGTGGGAGATACTGGTTTCGATCAGCTAGTGACCAAAGGGAAGGAAATCTGGAACTGGGAATTAGGTAAGATCGAGGTAGAGGATACGAACATCGATAACTTGCGTACTTTCTATTCTTGCTTGTATCGTTCCTTGCTTTTCCCCCGTAGCTTCTATGAGATCGATGCCAAAGGGCAAGTCATGCATTATAGCCCTTATAACGGTGAGGTCTTGCCGGGCTATATGTTTACCGATACCGGTTTCTGGGATACATTCCGCTGTCTTTTCCCCTTCTTGAACCTGATGTATCCGGAGATGAACCAAAAGATGCAGGAAGGTTTGGTGAACGCTTATAAAGAGAGCGGTTTCTTGCCGGAATGGGCAAGTCCGGGCCACCGGGATTGCATGGTCGGCAATAACTCCGCTTCCGTGGTAGCTGACGCTTATATCAAAGGCTTGAGAGGATACGATATCGAGACGCTTTGGGAAGCCTTGAAGCATGACGCGAATAGCCAACTGCCGAGAACGGCTTCCGGTCGTGTCGCTTACGAGGAGTATAATAAACTGGGTTATGTACCGAATAATATCGGTATCGGACAAAACGTGCTCGTACCTTGGAATATGCTTATAATGACTGGACGATTTATACCTTGGGCAAAAAACTTGGCAAGCCGGCAAGCGAGATCGATATCTTCAAGCAACGGGCTAACAACTATAAGAATGTGTACGACCCAAAATATAAGTTGATGGTCGGACGCTCTGATAAGGCGAGTTCAATCCGACTTTAAAGGTACGGACTGGAGCCGTGATTTCTGCGAGGGAAACAGCTGGCATTGGAGTTTCTGTGTTTTCCACGACCCGCAAGGCCTGATCGACTTAATGGGAGGAAAGAAGGAATTCAATCATATGATGGATTCCGTCTTCAAGATGCCTAGTCGTTTGGGTATGGATAGCCGCGGTATGATCCATGAGATGCGTGAGATGCAAGTAATGAACATGGGACAATACGCCCATGGCAACCAACCCATCCAGCATATGGTGTATCTATACAACTATTCCGGCGAGCCTTGGAAAGCCCAATACTGGGTGCGCGAGATCATGCATAAGCTCTATACCGCTGAGGCGGATGGTTATTGCGGCGATGAGGATAACGGACAGACTTCCGCATGGTATGTATTCTCTGCCTTAGGCTTCTATACCGTATGTCCGGGTACCGACCAATATGTATTAGGTACCCCTTTGTTCAAATCCGTAAAACTCCATCTGGATAACGGAAAGCAGGTGTTGATCCAAGCGGACAAGGCTGATCGGGAGAACCGTTACATCAAGGTATGAAAGTAAACGGCAAGACATATACCCGCAATTTCTTGACACACGAGCAGTTGCTAGGTGGTGCGAAAATTCAATACCAAATGAGCGATACCCCTAATAAACAGCGAGGTACTCAGGATAGTGATCGCCCCTATTCTTTCTCGTTGGAATAAGAAAACCATGATGCCCATTGTAAGCCTGTTACAATAGGCATTCTAAGCACCTTACGATGCCCATTGTAAAGACCTTACGATGGGCATTGTTGTTTCTTGTAGACTACCGCTTAAAATAATAGCGGGCGGGAATTGTTTTTTATTAGTGATTGATTACCTTTGTAGCGACTTATCCGTCTTTCTTAAATCCTTTTATTTGTTAGATGTATGGCAAACTCAAAAGAGATGACGGGGGGAGCTGTATTCCCTCTTCTATTCAGTTTCACGATGCCGTTATTGCTAGGGAACTTACTTCAGCAGACTTATTCTCTGATCGATGCCGCTATCGTTGGTAAATTTCTAGGTATTAATTCGCTGGCTGCCGTAGGAGCCAGTACCTCGGTGATTTTCTTGATTCTGGGATTCTGTAACGGATGTTGCGCCGGTTTTGGCATCCCGGTATGCTCAGAAGTTCGGGGCGAGGGATTATGCGACGTGCGCCGTTACGTGGCGGTGGGGTTGCAATTGGCTACGGTGATGTCCGTGGTGATCGCCGCTGTCTCCGGTTTCTATTGCCGGGATATCTTGCGGGGGATGCAGACACCCGGGAATATCTTCGATGGGGCCTATGATTATTTGTTTGTTACTTTTATCGGTATTCCTTGTACATTCTTCTATAATTTGTTGGCAAGTATCATGCGGGCTTTGGGAGATAGCAAGACTCCATTCTGGTTCTTGCTGTTCTCTACGGTCTTGAATGTTTTCTTGGATTTATTTTGCATCTTGGTACTAGGATGGGGCGTGATGGGAGCGGCTATCGCTACGGTTTTCTCGCAAGGCTTTCCGCCATTCTATGTTATTTATATATGCTTCGGAAATTCCCGATCTTACGGGCTACTTCCTCCGAGGACCGAAGGTCCATGCCGGGCTGGCCCGTACCTTGTTGGCGATGGGGGTCCCGATGGGATTACAATTCTCTATTACCGCCATCGGCAGTATCATGTTGCAGAGCGCCAATAATGCGTTAGGTACGGCCTGTGTCGCCGCCTTTACTTCCGCCGCCCGTATCAAGATGTTCTTCATTTGTGCTTTTGAGAGTTTAGGTATCGCCATGGCTACGTATTGCGGACAGAATTATGGGGCGGGAAAGCCGGAGCGTATTTTGCGGGGAATTAAAGTAAGTGCGTTGATGATGCTTACGTATGCCGCCGCTACATGGATGATCTTGATGCTGGGATCTCGTTCGTTGGCTTTGTTGTTTGTAGCTCCATCCGAGGTCGAGATACTGGACTATACGGAGCAGTTTTTGCATATTTCTTGCTGGTTCTTCCCGCTGTCGGGCTACTGTGCATCTTGCGTTACGCGATACAAGGGTAGTTTCAGCAACCTTGCGATGCTTCTCGGGTGTTTCAGAGATGATCGCACGTATCTTGGTGAGCTTGTATGCGGTTCCCGCTTTTGGATTCTTAGGCGTTTGCTTCGGTGATCCGTTGGCTTGGGTCGCCGCTGACTTATTCTTGATACCGGCGTTTTTGTATGTTTATAAAAAGATAAAGAAAAGATTAGATGATGAGAAAGTATCGGTGTCCGCAGTGTGATATCCCTTCTATGTATGTAAAGAATGCGGACGGGAACGTCTTTTAGTGTATGTTTACGAGAATGGGGAGGTCGTTCCCAAAGATCCTACTGCGGATCTGTCCGGATTTGACTTGACAGAGGTATTTTGCCTAGGATGCTCATGGCATGGAGCGCCTAGGAAATGCCGGTGATTTTAATGGGTGGCAAGTTCTTATAAGTCTTCTTTGGGTAACTCTCTGATCACTCTACATGGGTTACCGACGGCCACGCTATAGGTGGGAATGGATTTGTCACTACACTGCCTGCCCCGATCACGCTGTTCCGCCCGATCGTGATGCCGGGTAAGACGATCGTTCCACCACCAATCCAAACATTGTCTTCAATGGTGATGGGGAGGGCTTTTGTCCTGAAAAATAAATCCCCCCGATCGTTCGTCCCAATCATTCACGAAGCGTTCGTTCGCATTTATCGGGTGCGTAGCCGTATATAATTGTACGTTGGGGGCGATGAGGACGTTATTTCCTATTTTGATAATATTATCGTCTAAAACGTACAGTTCATATTGATAATGACCTTGTCACCAATAAAGATGTGCTTCCCGCATTCGCAATGGAAATTTATATCAATGCTGGAATACTTGCCAATGCTTCCTAGCATTTGGCGTAAGAGGGCATCTCTTGTAGCGCTGTCGGTTATATTGGTTGCGTTCAAACGAGCGAGTAGGTTTTTCGTCTGAACGATCATTTGCAGGACTTCTTGATCCAGATGGTTGCAATACTCGCCCGCCAAGAACTTTTGATAATTTGTTTCCATAATGATTACAGGGATTTGATACGGTTATTTACATATGTTGAAGTTGTATATAGAAGACGATGAAAAAGGCGATAGTCGCAATCAGGGCGATAGAAGAATATAGACGGAAAGGCTTATCTTGTTTATAGCCTCCATAGGCTAGTCCTATCAAGGCGCACAGTAGTATACCAGTAGGGATGCCGAAGAAGCCTAAAACAATGACGCTAATAAGCATTACCCATCCCATGGCTATTAATATTTTACTTCTGATAGTTCTCATCTTTAGTATCTGTTTAGTTATTGGATATAATAGACAGTTTTAGTGTTGAGAAAATGGAATCTTGGCACGTATCTCTATCCTTCGGAAGTGATAGGATGCGTAAACGCTAAGTATTCAGCGTGCAGATAGAGCCGTTCCGCCTTTCGTCCGTAAAGCTCGTCGCCAAGGATGGGGCAATGAAGACCTAGGGGATGGGCGGCGTGTACCCGTAGCTGGTGGGTACGTCCGGTTTGGGGATAAAAGGCGATAAGGGTTTTCCGGAAGTCCGTTCCAATACCCGGTAGCGCGTGAGGGCAGGTTTCCCAAATTCTTCGCTTACGATTTGCCGGGGTCTGTCCAAAGGATCGGGACATAGCGGGAGACGGATCTCACCCTCATCTTGGGGAACTTCACCCTCTAATAAGGCGATATACCTTTTCTGGATGGTTCGGTTCTTGAATTGGGCTTGTAGGTTCTGATGCGCTTCTTTGGTCTTGGCGGCGAGTAGCAAGCCGGATGTCGCCATATCCAAGCGATGTACGATAATTGGACCGGTGGCTTCCGGGTAAAGGATCGATAGCCTTTGATAGACAGAGTCCACATCTCCCTTGCCGGGGACGGAGAGCATACCTTCCGGTTTATTGATGACCAACAAATAGTCATCCTCATAAAGGATATCCAGCTTCGTCTCCCGGTGAGAGTCCGCCAATAACGGATTTTCATCTACCCGCAATCCCTGTAGCATATGATGGAGGATCGCTCGCATTTTCCTTTGCAAGCCGGATAATAATATCCATGGTGCCGAATCTCCGTCTTGGGAGAATCGCCCCACCAGAACTCTGCCATGGCGATCGGTTCCAACTGATGCTGGTAGGCGTATTGTAAGAGTTTAGGGGCGGCGCACTCACCCGCTCCGGCAGGCGGCGTACCTTGTGAGGTAGGAGCGAACAGTTCGCATAAGTCCTTCACCTCGCCCGGGCGTTCAGGATTCGGAATTGTTCGAACAACTTGCGTTGCAAGGCCGCCGACCGTCGCTTGCGTTCTTGCTTCAGTTGCTCGATCTCCTGCTCAAGCCGATCCACCTTAGCTTGATCCTCCTCCAGTATAGACCGCAATGATTTCTTGGTTAGCTTGTGAGCGGCTTTCATGTGTTGGCTCTCTTTAATAAGAAGTGCGGTCTCTTCTTCCGTGAGAGGGAATTGCCGAAGTCGGTCGCGCTCCTCTTTCCTCTTTTTCATCAAGTCTTTTGCGGCCTGTAATACGAAATCGCAGTATTCGATCGTGCTTTGTAACCTCGACCGTGCGTCTTCGAGAGCTGGAGAGGTTTGTAAGATCCGGATACGGGCATTGATCTCATTGATCTGCTCCTCCTCTTGCCGGAAGAAACCATCCGGTTGTAATAGGTCATAGATCGGGGGGACGAAGAAAGGATGTACATTCTTCCCCGCTAGGTTACCGGAGAACGCAGCCAGATAGCCGACCTCTCCGGCGGGAGTACGAACCACCAATACGCCGAACATTTTTCCGGTTTGTAACTCTTCCCGCCATTCGGTTCGTTCTTTCAGGTATGCCTGCGTCTCCTCAGCCGCTATTACGCATAGAGGATGCGGTGTATAGTGAAAAGGATACGTGAATCGTTCCGGTAAGGGGATCGATTGTATCGGTTGGGCAAACGTGTGAAACTTAGATTCCATCATTCATTTTTTAATAGACAATAAGCGTAAACGGCCGGTGCCGTAGGATCTCCCTCTTGATACAATCCCGGACGGGAGATACGATCCCATTGGATCAACGACCGGGTCTCTTTCGCGGAGAGAGCTTCGCCGACGATCTCGTTCCATGCTTGTCCGTCCTTACTCCAGTAGAACGTGCTATGCGTACCGTCGGTCACTTTCATCTGTAGATATAAAGGCGAGGCGGGAAGAGGAAGATCGGCCAATTGATGTTCTTTCCCCTCTAAGATATATTTCAATATCAAACGGTCTCCTGCGCATCCGCAGGTGATTAGGTTATTTGCGTCTCCGTACATCGTGATTCCTTTCCAACTGTCATTCCGGTTTACGATCGCTGTTTCCAACGTGTAATTCGGGGAGGTTGGGCGTAAACAAAGTGCCGCTCCGGTCTTTACGCCGGGTTTCGGTGTTCCGGATAGAGATAGTTTACCGTTCTTGATCTCGGTCTTGACATCCGTGTAAGGATAGTTCCAACTCCATTCGGGACGCAAGGTCGCACCGGTGAAATCATCCGAGAAATCGAATACCGGCACTTGTGCGGACTCGGCAAATGGCATGGGTTGCGTGCGGCTCGCGTATTCCCCGGTTACGAAGTGAGGCCAATGATCCTCACCCATTCTCACCTCTTGCAGGTAAGGTTGGCGACCTTGGTAGAAGCCGCTTCCCGGCTGGTAAGCGTGGCATAGGTAATACATGCGTCCGTCCGGTGTAGTCGTAATCGTTCCGTGACCGATGGAGAGAACCTCCTTGCTTCCGTGCAAGATCGGGTTTCCTAGGTATTTCTCGTAAGGACCTTCCAGCTTCTTCGAGCGAGCCACGGATACGGCGTAATCGCTCTGCGGGCCGCAACAGTCTCTCACGGAGTAGATGATATAGTAATATCCGTCTTTCTTGAACCAATGCTGACCTTCCATACCTTGACGCTCATCGTCACGCAGCAGGCTGAAAGGCTTTCCGTCTAGGCGAAGCCCATCGTCCGTCAACTTACAGGCCAATAACTCTATGGGTTGGTTATCCAATCCATAAGCCTTCCAACTGATGTAAGTTTGCCTTTATCCTCCAAGATAATGCGTCTATCGCTTCCTTCCCGAACTCTACCACCGGGCCGTGATCCTTGAACTTGCCCGTAGGTGAATCCGCCACGGCAACACCGATGCACGAGATGTTATCCGATTGCTTCCGGGCCGTATAATAGACATATACCTTCCCTTTATGCTGATACCATTCCGGAGCCCAGAAAGAGGACTTAGTCCATTCCGGCTTCTCGTCGAATACATGTCCGGTTTGCTGCCAGTTCACCAGATCGGTAGAAGTGAAAACCGGATAATAGGGGGCCCATTCCGAGGAGGTGCCGGTGATATAGTAAGTCTGATCGATCCGAATAATGGAAGGATCAGCTACGTCACCGTGGATCACGGGATTGGTAAAATAGGATTCTTGTTGCGCTAGTCCTGTGGCCAAGGAGGCGGCACAGAAGAATAGTGTGAAAATCTTTCTCATGTTTTATCGTATTTTTTTTAAGATGTTTCTTACGTACGGTTCGCAAAGAGATTTGTAGTAAATCGGGTTCCGCCAGATCGAGTAGTGTCTTATACTCCTGTAATAGCTCTGGAATGGGACGGCATAACTCATATCCCAGTTTCATGCAAAGCGTTTGCACACCGGGTAATTCCTTCGCTGAAAGCATCCGGTCTAGGCAGAAGTTCAGGAAATCCACCCGTGGGGGATTCGCTTGAGGCTGTCGTAAAAGCAAATTCAATAGAAGACGTCGTTTACCGGGATGCTTGCAGACCAGAATCTCGTTTATCAATTCATCTTGTTTATCGTATAGCCATTTATTCTCATCTGCGGAAAAATGGCTACAGGCCCATAACGCTTGATAACCGATGGTCTCGTCCGGATCGAAGATCAAACCGTATAGTTCCGATTTCCGTTTCTGGCTTCCTTGCACATATCGCAATATCTCATGGATATCCTCTATGTGGATGCGGTCAGATAATCTCTCTCTTAAATCCATTTACAACATTGAATCTTATATCTTTCGATCTTTTATGCCGTAAAGTTATAGTCTTTTTAGCAAACTTTCTCTAATTCTCTTACTTTTGTTCCCATTCGTTTCATCGGCGTATACTTCATCCCATGCGTCACCTGCTCCTCACAGACAGGCTCGAATCCGAGCTTTCTGTAGATGGGGATTGCGTAAGAAGAGGAGTTAACCGTCATTTCTGATACGGGCTGATTTAAGATCGCGGTCTTGAACAATTGTTTACCGATTCCTCTTCTATGATAAGACGGTTTGATAAAGAATAAGGAGATATGTTTTCCCTCGTTTTTTGTCGCGATTACGCCAATTAAAGACTCTCCATCGAAGGCTCCGTAGAAGGTTAATTCATTTACTAGTTGCTTATTATAAATGAAATTCTTGAAAGTTTCCAGCCCCTCTTCATCGAAATCCTTTCTTCCGCATTCGATGAAAACGTCCAGAGATAAGTCTAATGCCTTATCGTATTCATTTGCCGGTAATTGTCGAATTTCCATAGATATGTTATTCTTTTTGATTCTCTTCTAGTTTCTTATCTGCTACCAATTCAAAATGATGCGCATCAATGAATTGTCCGTTTTTGTAACAAGCCTTTCTGAAAATGCCGGTCTTCCTGAATCCAGCTTTTTCTAATACTCGCATGGAGGCCGGATTATATTCGTAGACCGTGGCGAATATACGAATAACCTCCGTATGCGCGAAATAATACTGGATGGCCTCGGTTAACGCATCCGAAACAATTCCTTGATTCCAGTATTTCTCACTAATCCAATAACCCACTTCCGCATTGAAACGCTCTACGTCCGTACCTCTCACAAAACCAATGTTACCAATAGCCTCGCCACCAACCGTAATACAAAAATCCGATATATTCTGTTTTCTCCTTGCGCTTGATTTGATGAAGAAGCGGGCATTCCCTTTTGTATAAGGATAAGGTAATCCATCCCGGCAGTTATTCCCAGATTTTCTTATTGTTCAAATGGAAGGCTAGGGATTCGGTGTCTTGATCTTCCCAGCTCTTGAGCGTATATAAATCCTTTATTACTACAATCATAAGATGTTGTTTTTACGGGATAAGGACGGATTCTCAAGATAATAGCACAGGTGGTCATATATTTGCCCATTATACATTAACTCCGCTTGGTGAAGCAGCCCTTCGTATATAAATCCATTTTTCTGTAATACACGTTGTGAACGTTGATTATGAGGATAGCAATTGGCCGTGATCAAATGTAAACCCATTTGGGTGAATCCGTAATTCAATACGCTCTTCACTGCCTCGCTCATGAAGCCTTGTCCCCAGTATTTCTCATCCAGCCAATATCCCAGCATGCGGGCATGCGGATTCTCCCGCTTTGGATCGGGAATGATGCCAATGGAGCCAATGACTTGTTTTGTCTCTTTTGATACGATAGCCCAAACCCCTTCTTTCCCGATAAAAATGGCATTTAGAACATCGATTGTCTCCTCGATCGTTTCGAGAGGTTTCCATCCTGCGTTTATTGCCTAGGTTTGGATTCTTACAGCTCTCAAAAACATCAGGAGCATCGCTTTCGCTGAAAGGACGGAGCACAAGACGGTTGGTTTCTATATTCGATGTTTGTGTCATATACGGATGTTTATTTAGTCGAGATAGATCATTTTCTTGGTCATCCCACCGTCAATCGTAATATTCTCGCCATTAATGAAATCGTTTTCCTCTTGACAGAGAAATAAGCACATACGGGCGATATCCTCCGGCTTGCCCACCCGTCCGGATGGATGTTGAGCATGATCCTCCGGACGAAGCTGGTCGTAATTGTTATTCTGTATCCAACCGGGAGCGATAGAGTTTACCGTGATATGCCATTCCGAGAGCGATAAGGCCAACGCATGCGTCAAAGAATAGATACCTCCTTTAGAGGCGGCGTAACCCTCGCTACCGGGTTCACTCATCAAGTAACGGGTAGAGCAGATGTTGATAATCCTGCCGTATGGATTGGGGGTCTCGAGAGATTGCCGATGGAGCGCTAATCGCCGGGAAGTGATGAACGCGGGACGTAGGTTTATGGATAATATCTTATCAAAATCCTCTACACTCGTTTCCGTGATGGATGAGAACTGGCTGATACCCGCGTTATTGATGATGATATCGATATCGCCCCATTCCTCGATGATCTTTTGCAGGCAATCCTCCAATGCGGTCTTATCGCTAACGTCCACGGGAAAGAATTGAGTTCCGGTTTGTAATGCGGTCTCTTTTCCTGATGCTTCGTTTTTATCACAGAACGCTACTCGATGGCCGGCTCCCCTGAACGTTCTCACGATGGCTTTTCCGATCCCCTCGGCCCCACCGGTAATGAAGACTCTTCTTGTTTTATGGAGTGTCTTCGTATTGTGACTGGTTCTTGTCCCGGAGGTTTTCCGGACTTGATATTGCTCGTATTTTTTTTCCAAATAGTTGTCTGCCATGATCCATTATTAGTTGAAAGAACAAATATAGTGTTTAACTAAATAGGTTGTGCGCTTGTTTATAAGGTAAAGATCATTTAGAATCATGAAAATAGCGATTAGCGGTGCGAGTGGATACATAGGACAGCATCTTACTCTTTTTTCACGGAAAAGGGTGATGAGGTGGTTCCTTTAGGAAGGAACCTGTTCAAGGAGGAGAATTTCGATGAGCTATGCCATCGTGTGGAATCGTGTGATGTGGTCATTAATCTGGCGGGTGCTTCCATTAATAAGCGCTGGACAAAAGCGTATAAGCAAGAATTATATGATAGTAGAATCCGGACAACCCATCAGTGGTAAATGCCATAAATACCCGGGATATTCTCCCAAAGTTGTTTATATCAACTTCTGCCGTAGGCTATTATCCCACATCCGGAGAATATGACGAATATAACAATCGGCAAGGTGAGGATTTCTTGGCCCGGTTATGTGGCGCATGGGAAAAGGAAGCGCGGGCGTGTTTGCCGGATGTGCGGCTTGTGATTGCCCGGTTCGGGGTCGTACTCTCGGAGGATGGCGGGGCATTGAGACAGATGCTTCATTTGCAACGTCTCTCCCGGATAGGTGTGGTGATAGGCGATGGCCAACAGAGTTTTCCGTGGATCAGCGTGCATGATTTGTGCCGCTCTTTTGATTTTATGATACAAAATAGTACGTTGAGAGGAGTGGTCAATCTTGTCTCTCCGCAATGCATCACCCAAAAGCAACTGGCATATGCGCTGGCGAGAGCGGATGGAACCCGTTGGGTTATGCCTTTGCCTACATTCATTTTCCGACTGATGTTCGGTGAAGGAGCCTCGTTTGTAACGGAGGGGCAAACGGTTCATCCTACGAAATTATTGGAGTCTGGTTTTACATATGATTATCCGACAATAGAAAAGCTTATGAATATAACAGATCATCGTACCGTGCAGGCACTGGATGTCCGCCGTATATGGGACGGTGGTATGAGATCGCCCGTTACGAGAATCATTTCGAGAAAGGTATGACGGATGTTACGGCTACTTATACATTGCGATCGGATGGAAGAATCCGTGTGGAAAACGAGGGGTTTAAAGATGGAATCCATAAAAAAGCAGTAGGCCGGGCGAAACAGCCAGAACCAGAAAATAGCCCGGGTAAATTGAAAGTCGCTTTCTTTTTATGGTTCTATTCAGATTATTATATCTTCGAACTCGACGAACATTATCAGTATGTTGTGGTAGGCAGCAGTTCTGACAAGTATCTCTGGATTTTGAGTCGTGATAAATCCTTGCCGGAAGCGGTTATGGAAGATTTGCTTGGCAAGATAATGAAACGAGGATATGATATCTCTAAATTGGTTTATAACAGAATTTGATTACATAGTTTCCAAAATTAGTATTGATAGTAATCTAGGCTACTATCAATACTAATTGCTATTACCCTGTCATTTATTTCAATTGTTTTCCATCGGAAAAGGCATTTCCTACCTTTTCGCCCACTCTCAAATAGTCGTTGTTGAATGGATCAAAGATGATGGGAGCGGCTTTAGCTACATTCACCTTGCCGTTCTCATCAAGTACACGCTCGTCAACACTGACATTTACGATCTCGCCACGGAGTATGCAAGTATCCGGATCGTAATCTTTCAATTTACATTCGATAGCCACGGCCAATTCGTCGATCAACGGAGCATCTACGAAGTCTGATTTTGTAGCGTGAATCCTGCTTTGGCAAACTTGTCGGTAACTTATTGCCCGACACGATACCTACATAATCACAAGCCACGACATGATCGGCATCTGCCATGCTTACCGTGAAAGCTCTACGCTTCAGGATATTCTTAACTGTCTTGTGACCGGCGCTAAGACACATGCTGATCTCATTCATCTCACTGATACCGCCCCAAGCGGCGTTCATCGCATCGGGAGTTCCATCTTCTCCATACGTGGCGATAATAAATACGGGTTGCGGATAGCTCAAAGGCTTCGCACCAAAATTCTTTCTCATAATCATTTATTTTTAGTCCAATTCTTGATATCTTCTTCTGTCGCTCCGTTCATCAACTTCCCTTTTTGCCAGTTCACATCCGGATAGCTTTCCGCAATTCACTCTCTGCGTTCGAGATATTGCTGCTGCCTGATGTGGCGAATGGGATAACGGTTTTGCCCGAGAGATCGTATTTCTCCAAAAAGGTGTTGATGAGTCTTGGAGCTTGATTCCACCAGATGGGAAATCCTAGGTAAACGGTGTCATACTCCGCTAGGTTCTTCAAATCATCGATAATGGCCGGTCGTGATGTCGGATCGTCCATCTCTACGCTGCTGCGTGAGGATTTATCCCGCCAGTTCAGATCGGCGGAGGTATAGCTTTTCTCAGGTTGGATCTTGTGAAGATCACCACTGACAATAGACGCGACTTGTTGGGCCGCTTTTTCAGTATTTCCCGTTGCCGAGAAGTAAGCCACTAAAACTTTTGTCCCTTCGGCAGCCTTTTGCGCATAAGAGGCGATACATACCATTGAGACCATGACCATGAATAATACGATTCGTTTCATACTTCTTGAATTTTTGTTGTTTTTATATTCATTACGAGAATGCTATGTATTTATGGCGATAAAGATAGGAGAGAAAAATGAAACAGTTTGTACCCAAATTACTGATATATCTGATATTTTTGGCGATACGATCCTTATCTTTGTAAGGCGATTAACTAAAAGAAGAAAATATCATGCTAGCGTACACTTATATTGAACAAGGGAAATTTGAATTGCGGGAGAAACCGATGCCGGAAATAAAGGATTCACGGGACACTATCGTACGAGTGACTTTGGGTAGCATTTGTTCTAGCGATCTTCATATTAAACACGGTAGCGTACCACGTGCGGTACCCGGAATAACCGTTGGGCATGAGATGGTTGGTGTGGTGGAAAAGGTGGGTGCCGATGTTACTGCAGTCAAGCCGGGTGACAGGGTGACCGTGAATGTCGAGACCTTTTGCGGAGAGTGTTTCTTCTGCCGGCGTGGATATGTCAATAATTGTACCGATCCCAATGGCGGTTGGGCGTTGGGCTGTCGTATCGATGGGGGGCAGGCGGAGTATGTCCGGGTTCCTTATGCGGATCGAGGCTTGAATCGTATCCCAGATACGGTCAGTGATGAGCAGGCTTTGCTGGTCGGTGATGTGTTAGCGACAGGTTTTGGGCTGCCCGCATCTCGGAGGTCTCAGAGGAGGATACGGTTCTCATTATTGGCGCTGGTCCTACGGGGATCTGTACTTTGTTGTGCGTGTTGTTGAAGAAGCCACGACGTATTATTGTTTGCGAGAATCTCCGGAAAGGGCCCGGTTCGTTCGTCAGCGTTATCCAGAAGTCTTGGTGACAGATCCCAAAAACTGTAAGGAATTTGTTCTTCGTAACAGCGATCATGGCGGTGCGGATGTCGTATTGGAGGTCGCGGGAGTGAGGATACCTTCCGCTTGGCATGGGATTGTGCCCGTCCGAACGCCATTGTCACCATCGTAGCCTCTATGATAAACCTCAGCTTCTTCCTTTGCCAGACATGTATGGCAAGAACTTGACGTTCAAGACTGGTGGGGTGGATGGCTGCGATTGCGCCGAGATTCTTAACCTAATAGAAGAAGGTAAGATAGACACGACGCCTCTTATTACCCATAAGTTTCCATTGAACGAGATTGAGGAGGCTTACCGTATCTTCGAAAACAGGTTGGATGGGGTTATAAAGGTGGCGATTGAGGGGAATCTCATCAAACCTGTCTTTGTTTTGCCGCATACACTTTGATTCTCTCCTCGCAACATTGTCGTGTGATATCCCGGAGCAGTTCTACTTTGGGGATAAGCGCCTCGATATCTTCTTTAGTGACGCGGAAGTGTAAATTATAACGAGCCTGAACGTATGCGTCCTGCAGCAAATCGAAAAGTCGTTTTTCTTCTTCCGTATCCCGGGGAAAGGCTTCGGATGACTCTAGGGAATGCGTTTTGGCTCTGCCGGATAACGTTATTAGGCTATGCTCTTTGGGACTATACAATGTAAAAGTCAAGATTATGCTGTTGTAATAATTCTCACAAGCTTGATGCAAATGAAAAGAACATATTTTATATCTCTCGTCGTTTTGTCATACATTGCATTTCGTAAAAAATCATTCGCACGTTCAAACCTGTCGTTGTAATACTCCTCCGCCAACTCTTTTATCTCCCGATAGTTCAGTTTACGACGGCGGGCCAACTTATAACGGCCGCTGTTGTAAAGCATGATACCTTCTCGCTTGATATCGGTATAGAAATATCGGTTTTTATCGATGGCTTTATTCAAGTCGTCGATGCTTTCGTCTATAAATTGTACGGTGGTGGATGCGTATCTGTTCTTCCCTTTGTAGTAATTATCGGTGGCTTTACTCAAGATGTGATTGATAATATATCTTTGGAAACGGGTACTGGTAACTACCAAAATATCATAATCGCTCATAAAACAGGTGCGGATACCGTATTCGATGCGTTGGTCGTAGTCAACGTATGTATTCCGGGCATAACTTCCGTAGAGAATGATCATCTCACAATCGGGAAGTACTTCCAGTACGCACTCTACAATTCTTCTGAGGTCATCCCGTTTCTGTTCGGAAGGTAATTGATGGATGTTTTCATTCTTCGTTTATCTATGCAAATTGTTTGTAATCACTTTTTACTTCAATGAACATTGTTCTGTCCCGATAGCCTTTACGATAGCTAAAGCGGTGCGCTGACTGTTCGGTTAGCTTGTTCGGTACTTGTTCGGTCGACTTGTTCGGTTGGCTGTTGTGGGTCATGATTTTCTCCCATCATTAAGTTTCTGAAAAATGCGATCAAGAAACTCATATCCGGTTCAACGTCTTTTCGCACATTTCTATAATTCGCACGAACCAGCGCATTGCGAAAGTACCAAGAGTTGTCGGCAAACAGATCATTGTTCACGTCAAAACCGATGCTACGCAAATGCTTTATAGCTGTATCTTTTAAATAATCGGATGTTTGCAAGCCATCTACAGCTTGTAAACCAATGGCTGTTTTCCAAGCTGAAGCCTTTTCTTTTTTGTCGGGCTCACTACCACGGATGTATGATTCGAAATCTATGTCCATATGTATCCAATCATGATTATAAACAGGCAATAAAGATATAAAATATCCTGCTATGTGATAGTGAAAAGATGAAGAAGTTGTATTGGCTCGGTCTTTTACGTATTATGAGTTTCCTGTAACATTGAATTTATAAAAATATCTACAATATCTACCACTCTATTATATACTTTTTGTAAATGAGAGTATTATCTGTTGGTTGTAGATCTCCAAACATCTACAATTATTATTCAATATCTACCACTTATTATTGATTTTCATACAATTTTCTTTTCGTGTGAAGGAAAAAAGTGTTATATTTGAGGAATACTGAAAATCTAAAAGATATGATAGAAAAACTCGATTACGCTATGGTGCCGACAGGCTTTGTACATTGTTTTAATGAAAATTGTAAGAACGCCAACCGCTGCTTGCGGCATCAAATCGTCCGTTTTATCCCCGATACGCTTTGGGCGGTGAGCATCGTGAATCCCGCACGTACCAGTCCTACCGGAAAGTGTGCGGCTTTCATGGCGGATACTCCCGTGCAATACGCTGTCGGCATGGATCACCTATTAGACCAGATACCTTATCTGGAGGCGAAACGCATCAAGCAACGTCTGTTGATGACATACGGTAAGAATAAGTTTTATCAGTTTAAGCGCAAGGAAAGAACCTTCTCGCCCGAAGACCAACAGTATATCCGTCAGGTCTTCGGGCGTACGGAGTAGAGGATGAACCAGTCTTTGATGCTTGGCAGAGTGGCTATCGATGGACGAAGGGATAAGAGCTGATAAGAGTTTCCCTTAGGAGAACAAATAGTTTCTCTTAGGGAAAACAAAAGTTTCTCCTAGAGGAAACAAAAGTTTCTTTAGGAAGAAACAAAAGTTTTATTAGGGGAAAACTTTAGTTTTTCTATAGGAAAAACTGTAAGCATAAGTTATTCAACTTCTTAAATAATATATTAGACATGAAAATAACCAAGCAAACAGCCTATCGACATACCGTCGCACAACGGGCGATGCGTATGGAGGAGATCGTGGCATGGGTAAAGGATGAGCGGACGAGGGATAAGCTTGCGCTCTTTCGAGAGAAATTAAGGCGGGCTTATCCCGACAAAACGGTATCCGTTTACCCGGAAATTACCTCAGTTGCTCTTTGCCGGAACTTTTCGAAAAGGCGAGTTGAAGGAGTATAATGGCT
>ENA-OQAS01000615-OQAS01000615.1-human-gut-metagenome-genome-assembly--contig:-NODE-615-length-18610-cov-2.528161_pt1 | contig 18610 bp, 24 predicted proteins | sample MGYA00242733_ERZ504523 | MGnify/ENA primary metagenome ERZ504523 (study PRJEB26092, sample SAMD00036239) | human gut metagenome | host: Homo sapiens | study: EMG produced TPA metagenomics assembly of...
CAATGTCGGTCTTAAAAGAATGGGCAGAGGTGGATTCGAACCACCGAAGCAATTTGCAGCAGATTTACAGTCTGTCCCCTTTGGCCACTCGGGAATCTGCCCATTTCCATCAGAATGCAAAGCACTCTGACAATTTGAAATTATAGCATAATTTTTTATTCTGTGACAAGTCCTTTTTCTTTTATTATTTATCCAGCTATTATTTATCCAGTGCCACCGGATCCCAGCCGTAATCTTTGTAATATTGGATGTCTAGATGATTCTGCTTTACATAATCACGAAGCATTTTTATACGAATTTTTTTTATGTGCCTCCGCGGTATCCATCAGTTTCTGCGGATCTACCTGATATCCTTCGCAGAATTCACGAATACTTGTGCCATAGTAAGATCCGTCCCCTGCCACTTCTTTATCCTTAAAAATATAAACTGCCATTTCCATACGAAACAAAATGTAACCGTGCAGGCATTTCACTTCCACTGTCACTCATCAGCGTATTTCCGTTCCGGTAGTATGTTTCTCACCAGAATTTCCAAAAATAAACAGATCATTTCCGGTTCTGACTGTTTTCACAATGACCGGCTCCGGCACATAAATATAAATTCCACCGTTTTCCAGATATTCATACTCGTTTCTGTTTTTAATCATGTAATCACAGACAAGTTTCATAATTTCATCGTCTCCCTGATAAGCAAATTCCGGCAGTCCTGTATGCTGCGTATTCTCTTCCGTCGCAGTTTCCGTCTGTATCTCATCAGAATACGTCTGTACCAAAAGCTTTTCCTTCGAAATTTTCTCCGTGTCATCCGCCGGGCAGGAATACAGTTCATAATCATCTCCACCGATAATAACTAAAGCACTGCGGTACTGTCTGCCAGCCCTATCCGTCCATACAATACACTGCTGACTGTAAACGCCCGTTTCTTTCCCATCTTTACCGGAATTTATCAGACTGTTCCAGTAGTCCCCGTCTGCCATACCAGAAAATGTGTCCAGGGAATTTTCTGCGGAAAAACGTTTCACTCCCGGTAAACCAGTTCCAGTTTTCGAACATCCTCCGTCACGGAAAGCGCGGATGATACATCAGTCTTTTTAAGATCATACACATACATCTGCGTTGGCTGCTGTTCCTTTTTCTCATTAAAAATATATATCGTGTCTTTCTGCAGCAGCGCACGGGTATGGATACTGTCGGTATTAAAATAATTGCAGTCCATTGCCTGCAGATCCAGTGCCGCCAGAAGCTTTTTTTTCCTGCCGTCCATATATTATCAGTGCGCGTTCATTGGCAAATACCACATATTTTTCAGAACATCCTGCCAGTTCCGGTGCATACACTTCATTTTTCAACTTCAATCCTTCGTCTGCCGCTTTCTTCTGCTGTACCGGAAGTCCGCAAAATTCCCGGATAGAATCCAATAATGCACCATCCGTTGCGGCATTGACACCTACGCCGGTCAACAGGCAGACTGCAATCACACAGGTTCCGGCCAATGCCGCTGCAAATGTTTTCCGGCCATGTGGCTGCCACCCGGATCGTATGACCTGCTTCCGCTTCTGTCCTCTTCCTGAAATTGTACTCTGAAGCCGGTTCCACATCTGCTCTTTCCGTTCCTGATCCGGTGACGTCTGATCAATTCGTATATTTGAAAATTTCTTCCCATTTTTCAGGATCACTCATCATTTTATTTTCCCTCCCTTTCCCAATTTTGCGGAATCTCCCCTGCTTTTTTGAGCTCTTCTTTCAATTTCCTGCGTCCTGCAGCAAGCTGCGTCTGCAATGTACTTTCTTTTCGCTTCAGAATCGCAGTCAGTTCCCGTATGGAATAACCTTCATAATAATACAGATACAGCAGAATCCGGTATTTTGGTTCCAGCGACTCCAGTGCCAGCCACACAACATTTTCCATATGGTTTTCCGATGCAATACCCGGTTCCGGCATCTCTTCGAGTGTACCGCAATGTTTCCGCTCATAACTTTTCAGTACATCTTTGCACTGATTTTTCGTTGCGGTCAGAATCCATGCCGTTTCATGATCTGTGTCCCGGAAACTTATTTTTTTCTCCCAGACTTTCAGAAATACCATCTGTACCATGTCTTCAGCATCACTTTGGCTGCCCAGCATAACCAGCGCCAGTCTATAAACACGATTCACCTGTCGGTTATATAATGCCTGAAAATCTTCCATTGGAGTGTCATTTGTTTTTTTCATGCCTGCCCTCCTGTTTCCAACTATTATATACACGATTCATCATGGGGAAATATCTTTCAGAATAAAATTTTTGAATAATTTCAGATAATAAAAAAGACAGCTTCGAACGCTGCCTTTTTAGGAGAAGGTATTTTTACTATGGGGTATAGCAAAAACTATATATAATGTATTGGGGGTTTTTACGGTTATTATAATAGCATGAACCCCTGCGAAAGTGTGCACAAACCTCACAAAAAGTATGACTCGTTTTTGGTTATTTTGTATAAGCGAAAAACAAAATAAAAAGACAGCTTCGAACGCTGTCTTTTTAGGAGAAGGTATTTTTTACTATGGGGTATAGCAAAAACTATATAATGTATTGGGGGTTTTTACGGTTATTATAATACCATGGACGGCCGGATAAGTGTGCACAAAGTCGAAAAAAGTTCCTGCGTTTTTCTGGTCAGTTCTACGGTACTATATTCCCAGTTTTAAGAAAAAATACGAAAAATTGCACAAACGCGCAACCGTTTATTCCTGTTTTTTGCACATGTGTTTCCTGTGGGTTATTTTCATACCCAATTTGCATCCTTTCCCGAATGTGGTCGTACACGATGCACTTTATAAAATAAAAAAGACAGCTTCGAACGCTGCCTTTTTAGGAGAAGGTATTTTTACTATGGGGTATAGCAAAAACTATATAATGTATTGGGGGGTTTTTACAGTTATTATAATACCATGGACGGCCGGATAAGTGTGCACAAAGTCGAAAAAAAGTTCCTGCGTTTTTCTGGTCAGTTCTACGGTACTATATTCCTAGTTTTGAGAAAAAATACGAAAAATTGCACAAACGCGCAACCGTTTATTCTCATTTTTTGCACATCTACTTTTTATTTGGAAATATACAATTAGCAAACACCCTGAGCAAGCATAGCAGCTTCTAAGGTGTCCGCAGATTTGCTGGGGTTTTGAGGCCGTTTGTATATCACGTGTATAGAGTGATTGTCGGACAATTTCGATGAATGCCTATTTTTAAAAGGACTATTTTATCATCTAATAGGATATATTATCCGTCTCATTCATATCATATAGGCAAATCTCATTATAAAAAACAAGTTTTTCTCGAAGGGCAATATCTTTAGCAATATAAAAAGAATACTATTCTACGCTTCTTGGTGATTATCAATTCCCAAAATATTTGAACCAAGTTGACGATATTCCAATTCTCGCATAGGTATCCTCATCTTCTAAATTTTCAAAAGCAGATCGCCTTGTCGGCAGTCTTTCAGATCGTCAACAAAGTCATATATAAAAGGGCATGTACTTTGGGATAGCTATACACCACTTATATCACGCTTAATCAACTTCATATTATTCTATCATTATGCTTATTCATAACAAAATAATCCTTCATTGAATCAAAAACCGCTTGTACGTTTTGATAAATTTGTGTTCCTGTAACAACATTCATTTGCCAACCTTCATTGGTTGCAATGGTTCTTTTAATGGAGTCATTAATTCGTTGATCTTTTGTTTTATGATAATCATGACCATCTAGTTCGATAAAAAGCATCTTTTGTTTACTATAATTAATTACTGCAAAATCATATCTTACATTAACCGCAACACAATTTTCAGATGATTCAAAAGAATAACGTCCATGTATGTCTCTATAGCAATAAAACATCCTTCTTGTTCCACAAAATTCTGGAATGAGGGCGGGATTTCTTTTGTCAACATAATACAAAGAAAACCATTTTTCGTAAAATATCTTTTCTATTGGGCTCTTACTTAATTCTGATAGAACTGTCGCAATATTTTTCCCATATTTAGTCATCAATTCATACTCGACATGTAAAATAGACCACGGAATCATATCATTATTCTCAACAATATCAGTTTTTTTCAAAATCATATCCATTCTTTAATCCCCAATTTATATCATAAAACAATTGTTCATCCCATTTTAATCCAAATCTAGCTCTCTCTACTAATGGCGAATCTTTTCGAGCTAGTTTATTGTTTTTAACATACTTTGTCGCAAATTTTTGCATAATATAATCTTTTGCCTCGCTAGTCGTAAGCCATGAATTGCCTTCATAATATGGAAATATCCACTCTCCATTAACCATTTGTTTACATCCATACCATCCACTCCTGTGTTGAGCATCAATCTCCTTATAAAAAGCAGCATACATTTGCTCAGGCGTCCAAATCAAATTATTTCGTATATAATTATCCATAAATTTGAAATAACACCATTAACATGCATTTTTTGTTCACTACCTAATTCCTCATATCTCATAATAAATAATTCCCCCAATCAATATTTTGGCTTAGTTTTCAATAATCAAGTTGTTTCAATATCTGCAACAACTACTTAAACAACGATTTGGTTACACAAATCTATTTATTACTTATCTTAACACAAAACTTAGTTTACCTACTATCATAAACGCATCGCTTTTCCCATAAGTTTTACTATTTACTCTTAATCTCCCCCACCAGCTCATGCACCGTCGTACACGGACACATCTCTGATGGTTTGGTTTTTCCTTCTCTAATACACTGCTCCAACTTCTGCTGTGCTAGCTGAATTGCCTTTTCTTCATCACCGGATTTACAGAGTTTTCCATACATCTGCTCATCGGCTTTGGAATACTTCTGCCCGGTTTTGGTTTCATATACTCGTCCAAAATCTGAGCAGCAAGTCCAAGAATCTTGGATTGCCGGCATGGCACCGAAGTAAGCATACATCCATATTTCAAAGCATGGATTAGACCAGCCCACCTGTATTCCTTTACTCACTGCTTCTGCAATAATTTCGTCAAACCCTTGCACTGATCTCTGTCAAATACAATCCACGGGATACGATACTGTGCATCATAAGCTGTGAGTTCCAGACATTTATCAATCATGGTACGTGTCTTTGTCTCCACAACCTTAATAACCAGCTTATTTCTAACATCCTCCGGCAAAGCCTGATGGAGTCCTGTAAAGTAACAACGCTCTGTAGCTTCTGTATCGGTAACAATCAGATAGTAACCTAATTCCGGCACTTTGAATTGTTTTCTCTGCTCTCGCGATTTTCGGTTACCTGTTCTATCCTTTTTCGCCATACTCAATCCTCCTTAAATATATCAATACTCTTTAAGGTAGGGATTGCACCATACTTCCTATCAAATAATTCTTCTCATAGCTTTCGTCCTTACGGATACGGGAACCAGCCTCATCCACAAAATCAGCCAATGAATACAGTGTGGAAACGCCTCTCTCATCCTTTTCCACAAACCATATTTCATCACGACGTAACAACTGATTAGACAACTGCCATGTGTCATGAGTTGTAAATACAAGCTGTGCATGATTAGTATTGATTTCCGGATTTAAGAATGTAAGCAAAAAATTTCTTACAAGTAACGGATGAAGGCGGGCATTTAATTCATCAATAAAAAATACGCTTCCCTTTTCCAATACTTCCTGTAATTCCGGATATAATGCAAACATTTTCAATGTTCCGGCAGACTCCATTCCCAAAGGGATTTCTGCCATACCATCCGAATCAATCATTTTATGGAGGGCATTAATTTTGTAGGTATCCTCTTTTGTTTCTCCATCGTGAGGAACCTTTTCAATCCTAAAGTCCTTGATATGCTCGTCAAAAGATGCAAAATATTCTACACCTTCTGCTGAACATCCTTGTTTTCTACAAATCCCTTTGGCAATCTACGCGACATAAAGAAGTTGGTGAAAGGATCGCCAAAATCAGCAAATTCATTTGCCAGGAACCAATCTCTGATTGCCTTACACTTACCGACTTTCAACTTCGCTCCCAAAGAGATAATGAGTACCTGCTTTTCAAGAGCAACCTGAATATTATCCCTACTGCTCTTAGGGAATCCGGATAAATCCAACTCATCATCGGAAGTTCCACGGTAAAATACGGTACTGTACTTTCTGGCGGTCTTTGCCTTCGAGTTGAGCCATTCTTCCGTTACTCCTTCCTTGTCAATGCAAAACCATAATTATATGTTCTCTCTGCCTTATCGCCCGGCAAGGTGAAATAAACTTCAAAGCTGGATTCTGCACTGGCAGATGTAGAATCGAACAAGAACGGAGTAGGCCTGAATTCCTCAAACTTTTCCTCTTCATCACCATACTTGAAAGAATCTGCAACATAACCAGACATATATTCCAAAGCATTATATATATTAGACTTTCCGCTTGCGTTTGCTCCATAAATGGCAGCAACCGGCAAAATCTTCTCACTACCAACAGTCACTACTCTATCCGAGAACTCTGTCATTTTTGATGCGGACAAGTCCAAAGTAGCCTCATCTCTAAATGATTTGAAATTTTTAAAATTAAATTGAATTAACATGATTGCTACCTCACCTTCTTTTCTACTTTCTATTATATACAGTTTTTGCGCAAAATCAACATCTAAATTCGTTTTTTTCTCATTCTAATGTATTTTTATATGGGTTTTGCTACTATAACGGAGTAAAACACCCTGTAAAACATTATTACCATCCATATAAAAAGCAGATATTACAAACGTTCTGCAATACCTGCTCATTTTAGTTTGTTATTAAATTTATAGCTGACTCCCCATACCGTCTGTATGTAAATTGGCTTGCTGGGATTATCCTCTATCTTTTCCCGTATGTTACGGATATGGCTCATGACAATGTTGTAATCACCGAAATATGGTTCTTTCCAAACACTATTATATATCTGCTCTTTACTAAACACTCTGCCCGGATTTCTTGCTAATAAATGCAAAATTTCAAATTCAGTAAAGGTCAAATCTATTTCCTGTTTCTGCTTTCTTACCAAACGTTTTGCAACATCTATTTCCAATCCATCGAATCTTAATTCTGTTCTTGCATTTTCTACCACCTGAAATGCCTTCGTTCCTGTACTGACATAAGAAACTATATGGTTTAGTATTCCTTCCTCGCTGTCTTCAAATGCCAGTATTAACATTTTCCCATATATGTACCTCACACTAACATTTTTCAAATAACGTTTAACTTCTGAACCTTGAATTTTCAAGCGACTCAGAAAATAGCCTATCTTACAAAACCTTTTTTTCGTGCATAATCTCCAATTATAAAAGCAACTGATACTATCAACAGGATAAATACGGATAATATATCCCAAACATCAATCACAGGTTCTCCAATTAATTTTGATAATGTAATATTTATCAAAAGTGTGAACGGAATTGCAAACAAAAATGTAATTCCTGTTGCCAACAGTTTTCGTTCCTTGAGTCGATAATACAGAATATAAATTATCCACAAAAAAACTAGTGTATAAATGGACATAATCGCACCAATGTTGAATCTTCATTGACTTTTATCAAAATACTTAATATGTACATAAATGGTAAAATGAGAATACTAATGGCAACCATCGCTACCAAAACACCTTTTTTCCCTAACAATATAACAGGAAAAGATGCTATCCATGTAATCAAAATAGAACTAAGTGTAATAAGTGACCATGTAAGAGTGCCCGAAATAGCAACATCACATATACAACATACTAGAATACCAATAACCATGGTAATTGTATATATTATTGATATTATAGTATTCTTGTTCATATTATTCTCATCTTTTCGTTTTAATTCAATGAGATTTTCGCTGACTTTTTCTTCGTAATTATTCATTTCTATCCTCTCCCCACTTAATAGTTCATTGACCGTAACATTTAAGATATTGCAAAGTTCCAACATGATAGATGAATCGGGCATACATTTTCCTGTCTCCCATTTGGAAACAGCTCTGTCAGTGATGTTTAACTTTTCTGCTAATTGTGCTTGTGTCAGACCTTTTTCTTTTCTGCAACTAGCAATAAACTTTCCTGTATCAATTTGATTCATTACAATATGCCTCCTTTCACGCTACACTTTACAATTTTTATCATTTTTTGTACACAAACTGTAAGTGGAATTATCAAACTCAACCATAGGTTGGGAGAGGTATTATATTTGATAAATGCCGTTTTCTTCAACAACACCATTTTACCACACGCGCACACACAATTCCATTAAAACCGTTTACTTCGCTTTAACCGATACTTCCCATTTATTCCTAATGAGAATGGAGATTTAATGCAATATTGCGAATGCACCAATGATTTTGTGAATGCAATCATTGATGACTATTTCAATTCCTTTGAAATACGCAAATACTACATTGATGAATATGAACAACCTTATTACGGTGTTCTCTCCTATCTGCATGATATCGGCTATACGGTTGAATATGAACTTCTTCAGGAAGCCCATTTACAGGATTCCTTCGATTCTGCAACCGGATCTGTTGATGTAAAAAAATTTGCCGAAGATGGCGTGGTCCACGTCTATTCAAATGAGACTGGAAAAGACGTTGCCAGATACCATTAACCAAACTGTCTGAACTGGAAAAAGAAGTAAAAGATTTTGTAGAATATAAGCTATCTACATACAAGGTGACTAATCCTACCAAACGTTCTGATCTGGTTCCGAAGTCCATTTTTGCTTTTGATATTCCAGATGAAATTGCAAGAGTAAAACGCTACAAGGAATATGCAGAGTATTGCCTTAAACAATTAGAACAAATGCAGAAAGAAGGTTAAATATGAAGTTACCAAACTCTTACGGCAGCGTAATCAAGCTTGTGGCAAACGACGAAAGCCCTACGCTGTTCGCATCTCGAAACTTGTGGAAGACGATACCGGGAAGGTCAAGCGAAAATACACCTACCTGGCTTATTTCTCCAAACCGGAAATGGCTTACACCTATCTTGCTGAATACAATAGCGGTGCGGTTGTTCCGGAGCATATGAAGTACTCAGACTCTCCCGCCTTTGCAGAAATGTACGAGAAATGGAAGAAATACCGAAAATCGCTTAAGAACCAGATTAGCGATTCCACATGGCGAAATTATGAGATTGCTTTTCATCATTGCAGCGAGCTGCATGACCGCAAATTTATTTCCATCAGGACAAATGATCTGCAGCAATGCTTAAATGCCTACAATCACAAATGGCAGACACACCTTTGCTTCACTCATGACAATGCCGGAGCAAATGATGTATGTATCAAATTGATTATGGGACACAGTATGAAGAACGACACCACCAAAGGAACATACACCCATAAGACTTAGAAGAACTTCTTACAGAAGTGAACAAGATATAAAACAATAAATCAAGACTGATTGCTGGATACACTTATGATATTTCTTTTATTTAACGTCACACTTATGTTCAGCCTAAATCATCTTGAAAAGCAAAGGATGAAATGCTTCCAAAAGCATTCAAAATCAGTAAAAACGAGTATATACCACCTGTATATCACTTGTGTATCACGTGTATATAACGACCTCAAAACAACGTAAATTATCTTCTATTTATGAATATTCTGACAATTCTTTTTGTCATTTCAGTACATAAAGAAAAGCCCCAGAAATTCAACATTTCCAGGACTTCTCAATATCTTATATTATCTTAGAAATTCTCGATTAGCAAACACCCTGAGCCAACATAGCATCTACTACCTTCTCAAATCCGGCAATATTTGCACCTGCTACATAATCAGTCTTTCCACCAACAGTTGCATTGTATCTCTTAGCAGCATCACTGATATTTGCGTAGATTGTCTCCATGATTCCCTTAAGCTTTCCATCAACTTCTTCGAATGTCCAGTGAAGTCTCTCAGAGTTCTGGCTCATCTCAAGTGCAGATGTAGCAACACCACCGGCATTGGCAGCCTTACCACCTACAAAGAGAACACCATTCTCCTGGAAATACTTGGTAGCCTCAAGAGTTGTAGGCATGTTTGCACCCTCTGTTACGGATGTAACACCGTTTGCAACGAGCATCTTAGCATCCTCAAGGTCTAACTCGTTCTGTGTAGCACATGGGAGAGCAAGATCTACCTTGTACTGCCATACACCGTGCTCACCGTTCTGCTTAGCATGATACTCTGCAGATGGCTTAGCAGCAGCATACTCTGTAAGACGTGCACGCTTTACTTCCTTTACTTCCTTAAGAAGTGCAACATCGATTCCTTCCGGATCGTAGATCCATCCTGTAGAATCAGAACATGTAACAACCTTAACACCAAGCTGCTGAGCCTTCTCGATTGCATAGATAGCTACGTTTCCTGATCCGGATACTGCAGCAGTCTTGCCAGCGATGTCGATTCCGTTGTCCTTTAATAAAGCGTTTGTTAAGTATAACAGACCATATCCGGTAGCCTGTGTACGAGCAAGTGATCCACCGTATGAAAGACCCTTACCGGTAAGTACACCTTCGAAAGATCCACGGATTCTCTTGTACTGTCCGAACATGAAACCGATCTCTCTTGCACCTGTTCCGATATCTCCGGCTGGTACGTCTACGTCTGCTCCGATATATTTAGAAAGTTCTGTCATGAAGCTCTGGCAGAATGCCATGATCTCTCTGTCAGATTTACCCTTAGGATCGAAATCAGAACCACCTTTACCACCACCGATTGGAAGTGTTGTCAGGGAGTTCTTAAAGATCTGCTCGAAACCTAAGAACTTGATAATACCTAAGTTTACAGAAGGATGAAGTCTTAAACCTCCCTTGTAAGGTCCAATGGCATTATTGAACTGTACACGGAAACCTCTGTTTACCTGAACCTGTCCATTGTCGTCTACCCATGGTACACGGAACATGATCTGACGATCTGGCTCAGTGATTCTCTCAAGGATTGCATTCTTTCTGTATAATTCCTCGTTTGCATCGATCACTGGTCTTAAGGACTCAAGAACCTCTGTTACTGCCTGTAAGAATTCAGGCTGATCTGCGTTTTTCTTCTGTACTACTTCGAGTACTTCATCAACATAACCCATTTATCTGTCTCCTTATCATTAAATTATATTAACGATCCGTGTCCTTAACGGGCGCAAAATCGTTTTGGTCTTTCTTCGTATTCATCGACACTATTATTCTAACGGAAATTGCAAGTTTTGGCAATAGAAAATTCTTTATTATTGTAATTTTCTACCACTACGGCGTAATAAAGTAGCTTTTTGAGTACAAAATGAAACAGGGCGATTCAAAACTTGCATTCTGAGCCGCCCGGTTATAACACTAAATAAGTATATATTTTATTTATCCCTGCTTATTTTCGACCAGTCAACGAATTCGGATTCCTCGTCCGTATCATAGTAGGTCAGTTTAAAGTAATCCACCAGTTTTGCCAGGGCAAAGACAAGTATCTCTTTTTCAGAATCGTTCATCTCATCCGCAACATTTTTAATCATCTGGCGGTGAAACTGTTCGTGATGATAATAGGCAGCTTTCCCTTTATCTGTCAGGCGCAGCTTTATTACTCTTTTATCCCGCGTACTCCGTTCCCGGACAACATATCCTTTCTCACACAAGGCATCCATTGCTTTCGTGAGTGTGCCTGTTGTAACGGACATCAGTTTTGCAACGGTTTTCATATTTCGCGGCTCATCAATTCCCACTGCCTCGATAATATGCATATCATTATAACTGATATCTTTAAACTCTTCTGTGATCAGGCTTTTCGCCTCAATCTCCAGAATATCCTTGAATAATTTTACAAGAAGATCATTTAATGTCTCTTCCAGCGTCATGTTAAACTCCTTCATGATCTGGTGTGACCTACCACTCGACTGCACATGCCCCCCAGGTAAGTCCGGCACCAAATCCAGCTAATACGATTTTATCGCCCCCGCTTATCATACCATGTTTGTGGACATTATCAAGTAAAATAGGTACGCTTGCGGCCGAAACATTTCCACACTTCTGTAAATTACATGGGAATTTTTCCATTGGCTGATGCAGACGCTTTGCCACTGACTCAATAATCCGGATATTTGCCTGGTGAAGCAGAAAATATTTTACATCTTCAATTGGAAGTTCTGCCTGTTCAAGTGCTTCACTGACCGCCTTTGGAACCGTGCGCACGCAAACTTATAAACCTCTCTCCCATCCATCTGGGTGAACGCATAATGCTGTGCACCAAGCTGGCGGTAAAGATTATTCACCGGACGGTTCTCACAATGCAGTACCATGCCACCGGCTCCGTCTGATCCCTGCACCATGGAAAGCAGCTGGCTTCCTTCTGCACTAACTACAGCAGCTCCGGCTCCATCCCCGAAAAGCACACAGGTACTGCGGTCCGCCCAGTTCATCATTTTTGACAGGGTTTCCGCCCCGATAACCAGTGCATGTTTGTAACGTCCGGTACGGAAATAGGCATCCGCCGTAGCCAGTGCAAATAAAAATCCGGAACATCCCGCACTCAGATCAAATGCCGTTGCACTTTTTGCTCCAATTGCAGCCTGTACTTCACACGCCAGCGATGGAAATATGTAATCCGGGGAAATGGTTCCCGCGATGATCAGATCAATTTCACATCCGGATATTTTTGCATCTGCAAGTGCTTTCTCTGCCGCCTCTACCGCCATGGAAGTTGTTGTCTCTTCCACTGCAATATGACGCATGCCGATCCGGTACGGGAACGAATCCACTCATCTGAAGTGTCCATAACCTGAGCCAGGTCATCATTGCTTACAACTTTTTCGAAGCGCACTTCCGGTTCCTAAAAATTTCATTTTATGCTTCTCCTCTATGGAACAATTAGAACTTCTGAAGCGATCATACCGCTCCTGTGCAAGCTGCTTACCACTCTTGTCATTCTGTGCACGTAAAAATTCTTTCATATTTCCTTTCATCCATGCCGCAATCGAAGTCAGCGCATCGTCATCCGCTCCGCCATACTCCGGAATCACCTTATCCACAACAGACAGTTCTTTCAGATCCTGTGCCGTGATCTTCATAACCGTTGCCGCTTCTTTTGCGCGTTTCCCATCCTTCCAGAGAATGGAAGCAAATCCTTCCGGAGAAAGAATCGAATACGTGGCATTTTCCATCATCCATACTTCATTACCAACCGCAAGAGCAAGAGCTCCGCCACTGCCGCCTTCGCCAATCATCAGGCAAAGGATTGGCACCTGAATACCGGACATTTCATAAAGGTTTCTTGCAATTGCCTCACCCTGTCCGTTCTCCTCGGCTTCTTTTCCCGGATATGCACCGGATGTATTTACAAAAGTAATGATTGGCCGATTGAATTTTTCTGCCTGCTTCATCAGACGGATTGCCTTACGGTATCCTTCCGGCGAAGGCATACCAAAGTTGCGTTCCTTGCAGTCCTTTAAATCTTTTCCCTTATGCACCCCGATCACGGTTACCGGCTGTCCATCCAGATAGGCAATACCACCGACAATTGCCGGATCATCACGGAAATAACGGTCTCCGTGCAGTTCCATGAATTCATCAAAAATCTGTCCCATATAGTCGACAGATGCCAGACGCTTCATCTGACGTGCCGCCATTACTTTATCCCACGGTTCCAACGGTCTGGAAAACGTATTTCTCTCGCGCATCAGTTCGGTCGCTCATAACGGTCATCGTCATGTGCCGGATCAAAGTTTGCATATCCTTCGGTCGGACGATGCAGACGAAGAATTTTCCCCAGCGTATCTTTTAACTCGTCACGCTCTACAATTGCATCCACAAATCCGTGTTTCAACTGAAACTCAGCTCTCTGGAATCCATCCGGAAGCTTCTCCCCGATGGTCTGCTCAATCACACGCGGACCGGCAAAACCAATCAGCGCTCCCGGCTCTGCAAGGATAATATCTCCAAGCATTGCAAAACTTGCGGTCACACCACCGGTTGTCGGATCGGTCAGAACCGGAATATAAAGAAGACCTGCATCTGAATGACGTTTTACAGCTGCAGAAGTCTTTGCCATCTGCATCAAGGAAATAATTCCCTCCTGCATACGTGCACCACCGGAACAGCAGAATAAGATCACCGGAAGTTTCTGTTCCGTTGCCTTTTCCATTGCACGTGTAATTCGCTCACCGACAACGTGCCCCATACTTCCCATCATGAAACGGGCATCAATCACACCGAGAACTGTCTTCTCTCCGTTGATTGTACAACTTCCCATGGTTACGCCTTCGTTTAATCCGGTTTTTTCCTGTGTTGCAGCAACTTTTTCTTCGTATTCCGGGAAATTCAGCGGATTTTCGGTCTTAAGATCATTATCCCAGGTTTCAAAAGTTCCTGCATCCGCCACCATACGAATACGGTTTTTGGTACGGACACGGAAATAATATCCGCACTCATAGCAGACATATTTATTTTTAATGACACGCTGTTTATCCAGTTCTTTTTTGCAGATTTTACAGGTAACGGTCTCCACAACAGGTGCTGCTTCCTTTGCCTCTTCCTGCTTCGGCTCTTCTGCCTGTGTTTTTTCTGGTTCTTCGTTGTGATTTACTTTGATATATTTTTTATTAAAAAACATTGCCTTTCCCCTATCCGATTGCAAATGTCAGTTCTGCGGAACATGCCAGTTTTCCATTTACTTTTGCTGTTGCCTGCCCCACACCGATCGGTCCCTTCACCTTGATAATTTCGGTTTCAAGCACCAGAGTATCCCCCGGAACAACTTTCTGCTTGAATTTTGCTTTATTGATTCCTGCAAAATATGCCGTCTTTCCTTTCCATTCCGGCTGCGAAAGAATCGCAACCGCACCGGTCTGTGCCAGTGCTTCCACGATCAGCACACCCGGCATAACCGGATTTCCCGGAAAATGACCGGCAAAAAACGGTTCATTGAAGGTTACATTTTTCTTTGCCACTGCGCGCACGCCCGGCTCTACTTCTTCCACTGTGTCAATCAGCAAAAACGGATGTCTGTGCGGCAGGATTTCCATAATTTCCTGTGTTGTCATACTCATAGCTTCTACTCCTCGTATTTGCGAACCAGAAGACTTGCGTTATGTCCGCCAAATCCCAGAGAGTTTGACAGTGCATAGGTAAATGACTCGTGGGATTCTTCTTTACAGTAGTTCAGATCCATCTCGTCATCCGGTGTCTCATAACCAACTGTACGGTGAATGTATCCCTCTTCCAGCTCTTTGACACAGGTGATAAATTCAACCGCACCTGCGGCACCAAGAAGATGACCGATCATGGACTTTGTAGAATTGATCTTAATGTCCTTTGCATGATCCCCAAACAGTAACTTAATGGCACGGGTCTCAAAAAGATCGTTGTGATGCGTTGCAGTACCATGCGCATTGATGTACGTGATCTCGTTTTTGTCTACCCCCGCATCCTCGATGGCATTCTGCATAGCGCGTGCTGCACCTGCACCGTCTTCGAGTGGGGAAGTAATATGGTAAGCATCTGCAGAACATCCATATCCCACAACTTCTGCATAGATTTTTGCGCCTCTTGCCTTCGCATGCTCAAGTTCCTCAAGAACAACAATGCCGGCTCCTTCCCCCAGTACAAAACCGCTGCGGTTCTTATCGAAAGGAAGGGAACATTTTTCCGGATCATCGGATGGAGAAAGTGCCGTCAGTGCACCGAATCCGGCAATCGCACATGGACATACGGCTGCCTCGGTTCCTCCGGCTACCATGACATCTGCCTCTCCGTACTGAATGCTGCGGAACGCATCACCGATATTATTCGTACCAGTCGCACAGGCAGTTACATCATTGGTACATTTTCCCTGCAATCCCAGCTGGATGGAGACATTTCCTGCTGCCATGTTTGAAATCATCAATGGAACGAAAATCGGATTGACTCTGCCTGGTCCTTTTTCCACAATCTTTGTGTACTCACGCTCGATTGCCTGAAGACTTCCAACACCGCATCCAACGGCTGTACCGCAACGGTAAGCGTCCTCTTTTTCCATATCAACCCTGCATCCGCAACGGCTTCTTTGGCTGCTGCTACTGCGTACTGTGCAAACAGTTCCATACGCTTTGCTGCCTTAAAATCCATATGCTCTTTTCCGACAAAACCTTTGACTTCTGCCGCAAGATGTGCTTTATATTCACTTGCATCAAATTTTGTGATAGGACCAAATCCAATCTGTCCGGCATGGATTCCTTTCCAGAATTCTTCCACATTCAGGCCGATCGGCGTGATTGCTCCCATTCCCGTCACAACGACTCTTCTCATTTTCCTTTTCCTTTCTTTCTATCAGGTTCCCTAAATTGCCATACCACCATCTACAGAAGTATCTGTCCGGTAATATAATCCGACTCCGGTGATGCAAGAAATGCGACTGCATGCGCAATATCCTGTACCTGTCCGGCTCTGCCAAGCGGGATCTGCTTTTTTAATTCTTCCTGGGTCTTTTCCGGCAATACTGCGGTCATCTCTGTCTCTACAAATCCGGGAGCAACCGCATTGACGCAGATTCCTCTGGATGCAAGCTCCCTTGCAACAGATTTTGTCAGACCGATCACGCCCGCCTTGCTGGCTGCATAGTTTGACTGTCCCGCATTTCCAAGGATTCCAGATACCGAAGAAATATTGATAATTTTTCCGGCACGCTGTTTTAACAGATAGCGTGACAGATGACGGATGGTATTGAAAGTTCCCTTCAGGTTGGTATTGATCACAGCATCAAAATCGCTTTCCTTCATGCGCATCAGCAGATCATCCCTTGTAATTCCGGCATTATTCACCAGAATATCCATATGCTTATATTCTTTGATAAGGGATTCAATCATCTCCTGACAGGCTGTAAAATCAGAGACATTGCAGCGAACACTCACGCATCTCCTCCAGCTGCTTTGATCGCTGCAACTGTTTCATTTGCAGCATCTTCGGAACCATTGTAGTTCACCACAACAAATGCTCCGCGTTTTGCCAGCTCCAGCGCAATGGCTCTTCCGATTCCCCTGGAAGCACCTGTAACAAGTGCATTTTTACCGGTTAACATATTTATTGAAATCCTCCATTTTGTCGATGTTGCATGTGGTAACCTCGCGATTGATCTTTCTCATGAATCCGGAAAGGCTGCGTCCCGGTCCGATCTCCACAAATTCCTCTGCTCCGTCTGCAATCAGGCGCTCAATTGTCTGCTGCCAGCGCACGGAAGAAGAAACCTGACGTACCAGATAATCCTTGACGTCTGCCGGATCTTTGACATAATCTGCAGTCACATTGGTCAGATACGGAATGGTGATCGGCTGAATCGTTACATCTTCCAGTGCCTCTTTAAGTTTCTTTCCTGCTTCTGCCAGAAGTGCAGAATGGAACGGACCACTGACTTAAGCGGAACCACGCGCTTTGCTCCGGCTTCCTTGCAGGCATCTCCTGCCTCACCTACAGCATCTGCTGCTCCGGTGATAACGATCTGTCCCGGACAGTTGTAATTTGCAATGGAAACAACTTTGTTTGTTTTTGCAGCGGTTTCCTCACAGATTGCTGCGATCTTTTCCGCATCCAGTCCAAGAATTGCAGACATACCGCCGCCTACCGGATATGCCTGTTCCATATAAATACCGCGCTTGCGGACAACCGCAAATGCATCCCGCATTGTCATCGCTCCGGATGCAATCAGCGCACCATATTCACCAAGGCTTAAGCCCGCCGTAACGTCGCAGCCAATTCCCGCTGCTTTTAATGCTGTATAAATAGCCGCCTCGGTTGTGAGCATACAGATCTGTGTGTACTCTGTAATGTTCAGCTTATCATTTTCTTCAAAGCAAAGAGCTGCCACATCCAGACCTGTCACTTCATTTGCCAGATCATAGACCGCTTTTGCTTCCGGCATGGCGTCGTAAAACTCTTTTCCCATACCAATATACTGAGATCCCTGTCCAGGAACATAAATACTCTCTTCACTGTCTTCTCCTATTTCTGTCCCAATAACTTTTCGGCACCACTCATAACATCCCGGATAATTTCCGCACAGGTCTCTTCTTTTTTTACCAGACCCGCAGACTGGCCTGCCATAACGCTGCCGTACATGACATCGCCCTCGACAACTGCTTTGCGCAGTGCTCCGAGTGTCATCTGCTCAAGTTCTTCGAACGGTGCACCTTCTTTTCTTTCTTTAAGTACTCGCGGGTCATTTTGTTACGAATAACGCGAATCGGATGGCCTGTGGACATGCCGGTCACTTCACTGTCAATATCTTTTGCTTTGACCACGCGCTGCTTGTAATTTTCATGAACCGTGGATTCTTTTGCAACAACAAAACGGGTTCCCATCTGTACCGCCTCTGCGCCAAGCATCATAGCTGCCGCAAATCCACGTCCATCTGCAATTCCACCGGCTGCAATGACCGGAATGGATACCGCATCTACTACCTGTGGTACGAGTGTCATCGTCGTCTGGGCACCGATGTGTCCACCGGACTCCATTCCCTCAGCGACCAGTGCATCCGCACCGCCACGCTCCATCAGCTTTGCCAATGCCACGCTTGCCACAACCGGGATCACTTTGATTTTGGCTTCTTTCCACATGCTCATATATTTGGCCGGATTGCCGGCGCCGGTTGTTACTACCTTAACGCCTTCCTCCACAATTACTT
>ENA-OQAS01000616-OQAS01000616.1-human-gut-metagenome-genome-assembly--contig:-NODE-616-length-18608-cov-5.106596_pt1 | contig 18608 bp, 19 predicted proteins | sample MGYA00242733_ERZ504523 | MGnify/ENA primary metagenome ERZ504523 (study PRJEB26092, sample SAMD00036239) | human gut metagenome | host: Homo sapiens | study: EMG produced TPA metagenomics assembly of...
GGAATAATTGATCTAAGCCCGTAGATTTATAAAAAATCCTGTATTTATCAGGAATCCAGTCAAGGATGACAGAAATGCTCATAGATTTCATTGCAAAAAACTCCTTTGGTTATTTTTGACGAAAAAAGACAGTATAAATGAATTATATAACTGATGACGGGAGATGGCAACTGCTTTACTATGAATATATAGGAAACACTATTCAGGCGCCGACAGTTAGAGAGGAGATAATATAATTCAGACAAAAGGAAGGAGGCAATAAAAAGAGCTGAGGGAGCATCCTATAAAGGGGTATCGATTTTTTAATATTATAACTATATAGTGAAAGGATTATTTTTTATGAAAAAGATATTGTTAAATGGAGTAGACGGAAATTTTGGAAGCAGATCAGCCCGTGTATTGCTGGAAAAATATCCTCATGAAGCTTTGATTTTTACGGCTCCAACAAAAAATGGTCTTGAAAAATACCAGGCAATGGGCATTGAAACCAGAATTGCCGATTTTAACAATGCGGAAAAACTGACGGAAGCATTTAAAGATGCGGATACAGTTATTCTGATCTCCATGCCATTCGTTGGACCGAAAAGAAGAGCGGCACATAAAATTGCAATTGATGCGGCTGTGGCGGCAGGTGTAAACAAACTGGTTTATACATCGATTGTAGGAGCCGGACATGAGGATATCAATGCTTACGAAGTAAACGATCATGTATGGACCGAAAGGTATATCAAAAAACAGCCCATCCATTATTTGATTCTTCGGGATTCCCAATATGCGGAAGCATGGTCTCCACATTTGTGGAAGCAGTTGAAAATACAAACGGCATCATCCGCAATAACATGGGAGATGGGAAAATGGCATTTGTTTCGAGGGATGACTGTGCGCTTGCGGCGGCCTGTGCGGCAATGTCTGATTGGGAAGATCGAATTATTGATATAAATGGAGCCGAGCTTCTGACAATTGCACAGTACATGGCAATCGCCTCGGAGGTTACGGGTAAAAAGACGGAATATCAATATATCAACGATGATGAGATGTATGAGTTCTTTGACTCCATCGGCGTTCCAAGGACAACGGAGGAAATGTGGGCGGACACGGCGAAGAACTTTCCATTTTGCTCAGATGGAATGGTGTCCTTTGGCAGGGCAATCCGTCTGAATCAAATGAGTACATTTACAGATGATTTTGAAAAGCTGACGGGGCAAAAGCCCATCACGGTAAGAGAAATGTTTGAAGATATGGAAAATCATTTAATCGGAACAAGAACATCTACAGATAATTAAAAACAGTAGGAGGACGAAAAATGGCAGAAATGATGAATCCGGCGCTGGAAGGCGCCACCTTATTGTTCCCACAGGGATCTTTTATTACGGCATATGCTTATACGGGCGTGGAGGATGAGATCAAGGCATATCAGACCAGCGCATGGATTGGAACGGCGCTTATGACATCCCCCATTTATGATGTATACGGACCGGATGCCGTTAAATTAATGGGACAGGTTTGTACAAATGATTTTACCACGCTGGGAATGAACGGCATACGCCATGCCGTAATGTGCAATGAGAAAGGTCAGATTCTGACAGACGGCGTTGTAATCCGTATCGGAGAAGATCGTTACAGAACCTACTGGCTTGATCCGGTGATCTCTTATTATGTCAATACATCAGATCTGGATGTGCATGGCGAAAACATGAGCGGAAAGGAATATTTTATCCAGATTGACGGTGAAAAGTCCTTAGAGATTCTGGAAAACGCATTCCAGGCCAATCTTCACGACATCAAATTCGGCAGACATAGAATCCAGGAGGTAAACGGAAAACAGGTACGCATCATCCGGCTTGGCATGTCCGGCAACCTTGCTTATGAAATTCACGGAGATATGGCGGATTATGCGGAGATCTATAATCTGGTATGGGCGGCAGGTGAAAAGCTGGGAGCAAGAAAGCTTGGGCTCCAGGCTTATAACCTGTTTAACCATACGGAGGCTGGATTCCCGAATATCAATCTTCACTATCCGCTTCCGTGGCTGGAAACCAGCGAGAAAATGACAGAATATATGCGCACAGTGCCTCAGTTATCCATGTTCAATCTCAATCGAAGGCTTCTCGGAAGTGTGGGGGATGATCTTCAGGCTCGCTTTGTTACTCCCTATGATGTGGGATGGGATTTCCTGATTAAATATAATCATGACTTCATTGGAAAAGAAGCCCTTCTTGAAATGTCGAAAAAGCCACAAAAAAAATGCGTAACCCTGGAATGGAACGCCAAGGATGTGGCAGAAGTCTTTGCAACCATGCTCAGCCCTGGGGAGGAACCCTGCGAGGATATTACCAAACCATCCGCTCTTGAATACTATTTCTGTGTCAGAGAGTTTGGTTTTGAGTACCGGCAGATAAGGTGCTGGCTGCAGATAAGGAGATCGGGATCACAAGCGGAAAAATCATCTCTTATACCTATAACAGCATGATTTCTCTGGCCTTCATTTCCGCAGAATATGCCAAAGAAGGGACGGAGCTTGAAATACTCTGGGGAACGCCGGGAACCCGCCAGATGAAGGTTCGCGCAAAGGTTGCCAGATTCCCGTATAATCAGGATTATATCCGTAATGAAAAGCGGGATGTTTCGGATATACCTGTTTTTGAAAGATGAATCCGGAGATGATTACATAGGGAAAATAAAATTTATGTGTTCCCCTGCAGAGTTTTCAAGCTTTGCAGGGGATCTGCTGTTTACGGGTTTATTCTTTTAACTTAATACATATACCTGTATTAATTATTGAGCATAATATAGAATTCATTTCTCATGAAAGATTCAGCATTCTGGTATAAACACGTGATAGAAACAAATGGAGTCGAATTATAAAAAGAAGAGACCGGATATGAAGATCCATCTTTTTGCGATCTGATGTGGAAAATCTGGAGAAGAATCATTGGGTCCGGCAGAAGTATTGAAGCTTCATGAGGTTTCAGTAAAAGAATTCCAGACGCTTGTGGCAACAGGGGAAGTGAAGCATGTTGCAGGCCTTGCAGCGTGGGCACGCTGGATGAGCAGAGAAGACGAAAAATAATGGAAGATCATGGACTGGTGTCTTATAACACGGACAAATATCAGGAAGATCATGTATCCTGGTGGGACTGTGTCGATGTGATCTCTTCCAGCGGATATTATCCGATTGATCAATGGGAGCAGGAACTGGATCGTATCGAAAAAACCGTCTTAAAATATAGGAAACCATTTTTCTTCGCCGAAGCGAGATGTATGTCGCGAAAAGGTTCCGGGATGATTCCGAATAACTGGGAATTGCAGGGAGAACTTCGCCTGGAAGAACAGTGTGAATGGTATCGTGCAATGTTTGAGGCCTGTAAGAAACGACCATGGCTTTGTGGCTTTGCTTTATGGGAGTGGGCACCAAAGCTGCCTTCTGCTTCCGAGGCATGGAAGGACGACAGCTATGAAATATGTGAGAAACCGGTGCAGGTGATAATAAAGAGATTCTATGAGCATGAGGCAGGAACCTCATTAATGTAATATTTGTAAAGGAAAAAGAACAGTCTGTTTGATGGGATTAATTTCTGTTATGACAGACTGTTTTTTCTATGCCATTATCAATAGTTGATTTGCGGAAAAACATCGAAATATATGTGTCGTGAGGAGAAGTTTATGCTGTATATAATACTATTAGCTGAGTTATATGGGCATATGTCAAAAACATTATTGACATATGCCTTTTATAGAACTATTATATAAGAAAAGCAAGAAAGGAGCAGTTTATGCCGAGACCAGTAAAATGCAGAAAAGTCTGCCATTTTCCGAATATTTTAGAATTTCTTCCGGCAGATGATGCTGAGAAAAAAGCACCCATTGTTCTGACTGTAGATGAGTACGAGACAATCCGTCTTTTGGACAAGAAAGGTTATAGTCAGGAGCAGTGCGCAGCATCTATGCAAGTCGCAAGAACAACCGTTCAACGAATTTATGAGATTGCCAGGAAGAAAATAGCAGATGCACTCATTGATGGATATCCGCTTAAAATTGAAGGTGGAGATTTCAAAATCTGTGATGGTCAGAGCAGTAATTGTGGACTTGGAGGATGTTACAAACAGGAAATTTACCAAAAATATGCAGCGGAAAAAGGAGAAGGTATCATGAGAATAGCAGTAACATATGAAAATGGACAGATTTTCCAGCACTTTGGACACACAGAGACATTTAAGATTTACGATGTAGAGGAAGGAAAAGTAGTACATTCAGAAGTAGTAGATACGAATGGAAGCGGACATGGTGCATTGGCAGGAGTTCTTAAAGCATTGAATGCAGATGTTTTGATCTGTGGCGGAATCGGAGGCGGCGCACAGACAGCATTAGCGGCAGCCGGCATTAAGCTTTTCGGAGGAGTTTCCGGAGATGCGGATGAAGCAGTAGAAGCTTTTATCAATGAAACACTGGAGTATAATCCGGATGTGAAATGTTCTCATCACGAGCACAGCCACGGGGAAGGACATACATGTGGCGAGCATGGATGTGGAAGCCATAGCTGTCATTAAGAAAAATAGCAAAAAATAATAATACAAAAGAATGTGTCAAGGTAATGGATAAAGGCAACTGTTGACTTTTGCTTTTTAGCGTGCTAAAATCGAGAGTGTAGAAAAACAAAGACGTTTTGCAGTCATTATTGCAAAGCGTCTTTTTATTTTATCAGCAGTGATAAAGAGTGTGCGGTAAACAGATAATACAGAAAAGGAAGAATGCCTTATGAAAGAATTGTTATTTTTGCTTGTATTGTTTGTTTCTAATGTTATTCAGCTATCACAGGGTTTGCCGGTACGGTATTGGCGATGCCGCCCTCCGTTTATTTGCTTGGGCTGGATCATGCAAAGGTGGTCCTGAATGTTATGGCCTGGCTGTCCGGACTGATGATCGCAGTGACCGGATATCGACATATAAACTGGAAAGAATTGCTTAAGATGTCTGCGGTCATGTTGTTTGGAATGTTTGCAGGGATACAGATCTGCCGGATCGTGAAATCTGAAAATATTCTTTTGACAATATATGGAATCATAATCGTCGTAGTTGCATTAAAGAATCTGTGCATCCATACAGAGAAAAAACTTCCGGATCTCATTTTGTGGATAGTTCTGATCCTGGCAGGGATAATTCATGGTATGTTTGTATCAGGAGGGGCTTTACTTGTGATCTATGCAACACAGGTACTGAAAGAAAAAGAAGAATTTCGTGCGACAGTGGCCCCTGTATGGGTGGTGCTGAATTTTTTTCTGATGGTTACCCAGTTCAGGAGCGGCCTGGTTGGAACGGCAGATATTCGACTGATCTATATCAGTATCCTGCCATTACTTATAGCTACATGGTTAGGTAAAAAGCTGGTATGTAAAGTATCTCAGAAGGTATTTCTGAATCTGACTTATATACTGCTTCTGATATCTGGAGTATCTTTAATCGTCTGATGCAGTTGATCACAGGAAACTGCGGTGGAGAAAGGTGTATAAATATGGCAGTAACATTGCGTGAGATCATAAAACAGGTACAGCATCTGGAGATGAAGCTGGTAGCAGGTGAGACAGGACTGGATCATGAAGTGTCATGGACTCATATGGTAGACAGCGACACGATTTCTGCATTTCTGCAGGGACAGGAGCTTACTTTTACAACTGGATTAGGATTGAATGAAAATCTGACTCTTCTTCGTCTGGTAAAGGAAGTATGGCGAAACAAAGCCAGTGGAATCGTGATCAATACAGGGCCTTATATCAGTGAGATCGGACAGGATGTTATTGATTTTGCAAATGAAAAGGGATTCCCGGTATTTGAAGTACCGTGGAGGGTTCGAATGGCTGAAATCATGCGGATCATATGTTTTGCAATAACAAAAGAGCAGCAGAACGCAATTGAGGTTGCGACGGCACTGAACAATGCCTTTTTATGTCCGTCCCAGGAAGAACTGTATGTTTCGGCACTGATGAGAAAAGGGTATTTTACAGACAGTGCATATACGGTTGTGAATGTGTGTGTTCTGGAAGACAATGATCGTGTAACAGGAACAAGGCTAGAGCAGATTTTATCTAAACTGAGCAGTCATATCCGCTGTAATTATAATGGGATTTTGTGTTGTGCCCAGGATAAGCAGATTCTTCTGGTTTTGTGTGATTATTCTGATGAAGCATGCAGAAAAACTACAGAGAGGATTTTTCAGATACTATGCAGGATGGTATGTCAGAAGGAACAGATTTTTGTAAGTGTAAGTAAGCGGATTTCCGGGATCAGGCAGATTTATAAGAGCTATCAGTTTGCGGAAAAATGTCTGATCTATTATGTGTCTGTCAGGTTCCGGGCGAGCAAAGCACAGATGGCGGAAAGATTATTTTTTACAAAGATCTTGGGATTTACAGGGTACTGCTCACACTTACAGATAAGGAAGCAATAAAAGAATATCTGGCAGATACAGTAGCTCCATTGTATGAATATGATGAGATGAACCACTCAGATCTGGTCAGAGTACTTCAGTGCTACCTGGCTAACGACTGCAGTGTCAAAAGTGCGTCACAGGAATTGATCGTACATCGAAATACAATTAATTATAAGCTTGGAAAGGCCGCTGAGATACTTGGAAAAAATCTTTCTGATTTTGATGTGCGTTTTCAGCTGAGGCTGGGTTTCCTGTTATATCAGATGAATGAAATGTAAAAGGAAAATGCGGCAGCAGAATAATAACGATTGTGCTGCAGCACAAAAATAATTGGATAGATGTCTATTGCAGACAGCCAGTGTCGAGAGTAATATATGACTCAGATAAGACAAAGGCGTCTGGTTCACAAATGAATGTGGGCCGGGCGCTTTTCTTATTCTACAACAAATAATAAGTTTGTTTACCGCAAAAATGAACAATATTTAAAACTGAATTACAGATAAAGAGGAGGAAGTTATTATGAGTTTAACAGGAAAAGAAGTAGCACAGATGCACAAAGATTATGTGATGCAGTCATGGGCAAGATCAGGAGCAGATACTTTACCGGTAGAAAGAGCCGAAGGAATTTATTTTTACGATTATGATGGAAAAAATATGCAGATATGGCTTCACTTCTGGTGTGTTCCAACCTCGGACATGAGCTTCCGGAGATCGTTGAAGCGATCAAGGAACAGGCTGATAAGATGTGCTTCATGGCACCGGCATATGCATCCGAGCCTAAGAGCATGCTGGCAAAAATGCTTGTAGAAGCAGCAGGAGCAGATACATACAAGAGAGTTTTCTTCACAAATGGTGGAGCAGAATCCAATGAGAATGCTATAAAAATGGCACGTATGGTAACCGGAAGAACCAAGATCTTTTCCTGCTACAGAAGCTATCATGGAGCTACACTTGGAGCATCCAATGCTTCCGGTGACTGGAGAAGATATGCAGCAGAGATCGGTGGTGCAAATGGATTCGTACACTTTATGAACCCTCAGATGTATCGTGACGGATATACAAAAGGAGTTGATGATGCAGAGGTAACGAAAAAATATCTGGATGCGCTGGATCTGCAGCTCAGATATGAAGGCCCCGGAAATGTGGCAGCGATCCTGATGGAGTCTATAGTAGGTGCAAACGGTGTCATTCTTCCTCCAGACGGATATATGGAAGGTGTTCGTGCACTTTGTGACAAATATGGAATCCTTCTGATCTGTGATGAGGTTATGGCAGGATTTTACCGTACAGGAAAAATGTTTGCATTTATGAATTTCGACATGAAACCGGATATCATTACATTTGCAAAAGGTGTTACCTGTGGTTATGTACAGCTGGGCGGATGTATTGTAAGTAAAAAGGTTGCGGAGTATTTTGAGGAAAATGTTCTTCAGTGCGGACTTACTTACAGTGGACATACACTTGCATGTGCGGCTGGTGTGGCAGCAATGAAATATTATAAAGAACACGACATCGAGGGCCATGTAGCTGAGATGCACGAGATCGTTGCTCCGTTTATGGATGAGATGGTAAAGAAGCATAAATGTATTGGTGAAGCAAGATGTATCGGTTTGTTCGGTGCACTTGAAGTAGTCAAGAATAAAGAAACCAGAGAACCGATGCAGGAATACGGCGTACCCGGACCGGTAATGCCGTGGATATTTGCAGAATTAAAAAAACGTGGCTTTGCAACCTTTGGACGTGAGAACTTTATTGAAATCTGTCCGCCACTGATCATCACGAAAGAGGAGCTGGAAGAGTATCTCCCGATCCTTGATGAAGTGCTTACAATGGTCGATGAAAAATTTTGTGACTGATAAAGCAGGAGGTAGCCTATGAACTGGGATTATCTACAGCCGGTAAAAATTCATTTCGGCAAAGGCAGAGTAAAAGAAATCAAAGAAATAGCCAGAGAGCTTGGCTGCGAAAGAGGCCTTCTGGTGCAGGACCGTTTTTCTTTAAAAGCGGTTTTGCCGAAAAGGTCATAAAAGAGTCAGAAGGAATGATCGTTGCTTCTTTTGGAGATGTTTCTCCAAACCCGGACGTTGTAGAGGTAGATGCCTGTGCGGAAGTGATCCGGCAGAAAAATATCGGATTTGTGGTAGCACTGGGTGGAGGCAGTCCCATGGATTGTGCCAAAGCAGCTGCCAGTGTAGCTCTGACTTCGGATTCCATCCGTAAGTATCATGGAACCGGAGTAGCAATGCCGGAGAAACATCTTCCACTGATCGCAGTTCCTACGACTGCAGGAACAGGAAGTGAAGTGACCTGTGTATCAGTTCTTTCGGATCATGCAAATGGAAAAAAAGCGCCGATCGTATCAGAGGGATTTTATCCGGCAGCAGCTATCATTGATCCTGAACTTACTTATACAATGCCACCGCAGGTTACGGCAGGAACAGGAATTGATGTTCTTTCCCATGCGATCGAAGGCTATTGGAGCAAAGGTCATCAGCCGATCTGTGATGTACTTGCGATGCATGCAGCAGAACTGGTATTTAAATATGTTTACAGAGCATACAGGAAGCCCGATGATGAGGAAGCAAGGGAGAAAATGTGCGAAGCATCTTTGATCGCAGGATTGGCGTTTACTTTACCGAAAACCACTTCGTCCCATGCGTGTTCATTTCCATTGACCAATATTTATCACATCCCGCATGGCGAGGCGTGTGGCCTGACCCTGGATTATTTTATAAGAATCAATGCAAAAGGCGAAGGTGGTGAACGTGTAGAGGAATTTGCCAGAAGGATTGGATTCAAAGATGCAGAAGAGATGGCGGATGCAGTTCTTGAATTAAAGAAAAAATGGGATTGCGGTGTGATCTGAAGGATCTGGAGCTTGATGATGATCAGATTGCGGAGCTGGTTCGCATTAGCAGACACCCGAACCTTTATAACAATCCGGTAGAGATCACAGACGAGATGCTGGATGAGATGTATCGATATCTGGCCGGAAAGTGAAAGATTTTGATTGAATATTGAAAAAATAATGATAATATAGAGAGAGACGATGGAGTCCGGATACTTTGGTATCTGGGCTCTTTTTGTATTTATGGATGGGAGATGAAGGATTATGAAACTGATCACAGCAATCGTAAGACCTGAGAAAGTGATGGACGTCATCAAAGCACTGGAGCAGGAAGGATATTTTGCTTTTTCAAAATGGGCAATTTCAGGAAGAGGTAAGGAAAAAGGAATTCAGGTAGGGGATGTCCTTTATCAGGAAATGGCAAAAAACATGCTGTATATTACTGTTGGGGACAAAGAAAAAGATGAGGTTGTAGATATTATCATTAACAGTGCAAAGAGTGGGCAGTATGGACATTATGGTGATGGAAAAATTTTTGTTTCCGATATCAGTGAGGCATATACGATCAGTGAAGAAACCAGAGAAGATGATGATGAATGATATGATTGATGAAGCAGGAGGATATATATGGGTGAAAGAAATAAAAGAACAAAATTAAAAAAATCCATGGGACCTGGTTCGATCTGGGCAGTTGCAGTCGGTTCCATCATTGGATGGGGATGTTTTATACAGGGTGGTCTCTGGACAGAACGTGCAGGTGGACCGCTCCCGCTGTTTCTGGGATTTCTGGCAGGCGGTCTTTTAATGATCGTGGTAGGCTACAGCTATTCTTATATGATCGCAAAATTCCCGGTAGCGGGTGGTGAATTTGCCTATGCATATAAAGGCTTTGGAAGAACTGCTTCGTACATATGCGGATGGATGCTGTCGCTTGGATATCTGTCTATTGTAGCTTTGAATGCAACGGCACTTCCGGTATTGGCATCCTATATTTTTCCTGGAGTCTTTAACAGAGGTTACCTGTATACAATTGCAGGATATGATGTATATATGGGTGAAGTCGGATTATCCCTGTTCTTTATCATACTTTTCGGGATCATGAATTACAAAGGTGCGAAATCTGTAGGAAATCTTCAGCTTGCGATGGTCCTTATCATGTGTGCAGCGGTTGTTGTATCAGTCATTGGTGTGATCGCAACAGGACATTTTGATGCTTCAAACTTGCAGCCGGCATACGGAGCCGAAGGCAAGTCTCTTGGAAGCGGTTTTGTATCTATCCTGGCATTGGCTCCGTTCCTTTATGTAGGATTTGACTGTATTCCACAGGCGGCAGAAGAATATGACTTCCACCACAGAAGTGCAAAATGCTGATCATTTCAGCATTGATCGTAGGTGCTTTGATCTATGGTGCAATGGCACTGGTGACAGATTGTGTTGTTCCCTGGCAGCAGGTTCTGACTATGACAGATGCGAATGGAACTCTTGTAAAATGGCATACAGGTGCAGTTCTTGATCTTGCAATGGGAAAAGTTGGTGTGTGCTTTGTGGCACTGGCAGTGTGCATGGGGATTTTTACCGGTATGAACGGATTCTTTATGACATCCAGCCGTCTTTTATTTGGTATGGCAAGAGCAAAAATGCTTCCGTCAGCTTTTGAAAAGGTTCATCCGGAGCATAAAACTCCGTCCATATGTGTTGGGTTTACCATGATCATCTGCTGTATCTGCCCATTTTTCGGCAGAGAAGTGATCGGCTGGGTTGTAGATATGTGTTCCGTAGGTACTGCGTTCGGATATTTCTTTACCTGTGCAGGTGCTTATATTCTTCTGAAAAAATATGGCGATGATACAGATACAAATAAAATCCATCCGGCAGTAGCAATGGGCGGCTGTGTGATCTCTGTTGTAATATTGCTGCTCCTGATCGTGCCCGGTTCTCCAGCATTCATGGCTCCACAGTCCTTTGCAGCACTGATCGTGTGGGTGTTGATGGGAGTTACCTTCTATTTTGTTTCAAAGAAAAATTTTGCGAAAGTCACTAAGAGGGAAATGGATTATCTGATTCTTGGAAATGTACAGGTGGTTCGAGGACTGAGAAAAGGAAAAGACCAGGGAAGAGTTGTGCAGGTTAATATTGTAGCTGATCAAAGTAATAAATCTTAAAAGGTAATAAAACGGCTGCAGGCTATAATACTTTCAGGGTAACAGAAAAACTTCCATTCAAAAAATGGGAGTTCTGTTACCGGAGTATCATATTTGCAAGGTGTGATTTATAAAGTATCTTGACAGAGGTACCGATCCTGTTATACTATTAAAACTGATAAAGGGGAGTAACCTACGTTTGGAAATCTGCGTTTGCAGTGTCGTCAGTACGGTGGAAACATCCGGCGCTGCAGGGAAATGGTGAGACTTTTATTGCATTTTTTGTTGTGCAATAAGGGTTTCTTTTTTTATATCCTTTTATCAAAAAATCCTTTATTGCATAAAAAAAATTACAGTTGGTGAATATTTGCAAAAAAGGAGGCAAAGGTAATGAAAGAAATTTATCAGCAGACAGCAGAAGAAGTTCTCGAGCGTGTGGAAAGCAGGGAATCAGGGCTTACCGATGAACAGGTCAGACGGTCCAGAGAGAAGTGCGGATGGAATGAGCTTGCAGAAGGAAAGAAAAAAAAGTATTTTGCAGATCTTCTTTGAACAGTATAAGGATTTTCTGGTGCTGATCCTGATCGCATCGGCAGTGATATCCGGTATGCTTGGAGATGTGGAAAGTGCAGCAGTTATCGTGATCGTTATTACGATCAATGCGATTTTGGGAACTGTGCAGACAGTAAAGGCTGAGCAGTCCCTGCAGAGCTTAAAGAAGCTTTCCGGACCGGAGGCAAAGGTATTACGTGATGGTGTGGCGGTACAGCTCCCGGCAAGAGAACTGGTTGTAGGAGATGTGATCCTTCTTGAAGCAGGTGATATGATCCCGGCCGATGGAAGATTGATTGAAAATGCAAGCCTTAAGGTCGATGAAAGTGCCCTTACCGGAGAAAGTCTTGCGGTTGAAAAGAGTAGGGACATTATTTTGGAGGAAGCATCGCTTGGTGATCGGACAAATATGCTGTTTTCCGGAAGCTTTGTCACATATGGGCGTGGCAGAGCGGTTGTAACGAATGTAGGAATGCAGACAGAGGTTGGAAAGATTGCGGGACTTCTGAAATCGACTTCGGAAAAACAGACGCCACTTCAGGCGAATCTGGATGATTTTGGAAAGAAGCTTTCCATTCTGATCCTGATATTTTGCGGAATTCTGTTTGCGATCAGTGTATTCCGCGGTGAGAAGATCAGCAGTGCATTTATGTTTGCAGTAGCACTTGCAGTCGCAGCGATTCCGGAAGCTTTAAGCTCCATCGTGACGATCGTCCTTTCTTTCGGAACACAGAAGATGGCAAAGGAGCACGCGATCATTCGTAAGCTTCAGGCTGTGGAAGGTCTTGGAAGCGTATCTGTTATCTGTTCGGATAAGACCGGAACACTCACACAGAATAAAATGACAGTAGAAGATTATTATATTGGTGGAAAAAGAATCACAGCAGATGCAATTGATGTAGCAGATCCGGCGCAGAGATGTCTTTTGGACTACAGCATTTTATGTAATGATTCAACAAATGAAAATGGAGTGGAGATCGGAGATCCGACGGAAACGGCATTGATCAATCTGGGCAGCCGGTACGGAATCGAGGCTGCTGGTGTAAGAAAGCTTTATCCAAGGGAAGGAGAGCTTCCCTTTGACAGTGACCGTAAGATGATGTCAACACTTCACAGAATTGATGATGAAAACCGGATGATCGTAAAAGGTGCGGTTGACCGGCTTCTGGAGCTGACAGACAGGATCTGGACAAAGGACGGAGTTCGGGAAATCACAGAAGCAGATAAAGAAAAGATCCGGCGCCAGAATCAGGAATTTTCAATGGAAGGGTTACGGGTACTGGCATTTACCTATCGTGAAATTCCGGAGAAGCATGTATTGACGACAGAAGATGAGAATCATCTGGTATTTCTTGGCCTGATCGCTATGATGGATCCGCCGAGGGAAGAATCAAAGGCTGCAGTTGCAGAATGTATAAAAGCGGGGATCCGGCCGGTCATGATCACGGGAGATCATAAGATCACAGCAGCGGCAATCGCAAAAAGGATCGGGATCCTACATGATCTGTCAGAGGCCTGCGAAGGTGCTGATATTGAAAATATGAGTGATGAGCAGCTGAAGGAGTTTGTCCCGAATATTTCTGTGTATGCAAGAGTGTCACCGGAGCACAAGATCCGTATTGTCCGTGCATGGCAGGAGAAGGGGATGATCGTGGCAATGACCGGAGACGGTGTGAATGATGCTCCGGCATTGAAGCAGGCAGATATTGGTGTTGCAATGGGAGTGACCGGAACCGAGGTCGCAAAGGATGCCGCAGCAATGGTGCTTACAGATGATAATTTTGCAACAATTGTAAAAGCAGTGGAAAACGGACGAAATTTATATCAGAATATCAAGTATGCGATCCAGTTTCTTCTGTCAGGAAACTTTGGTGCGATCCTGGCAGTTCTTTGTGCATCCCTTGCAGGACTTCCGGTTCCTTTTGCACCGGTACATCTGCTGTTTATCAATCTTTTGACAGACAGCCTTCCGGCGATCGCGTTAGGCGTGGAGCCGCACAGCAGTGAGGTGATGAATGAGAAACCAAGATCAGCAGACGAGTCAATACTGACAAAGGATTTTCTTGGTAAAATCGGTCTGGAAGGACTGGTGATCGGTATGATGACGATGATCGGATTTTTGACAGGATATCATCAGAATGGTGCACTGCTTGGCAGTACTTATGCCTTCGGAACACTTTGTCTGGCACGTCTGTTCCATGGATTCAACTGCAAATCGGATCATCCGGTTATCTTTACAAAACGTTTCTTTAATAATAAATGGCTTCAGGGAGCATTTGTACTTGGGGCAGTACTCATTACCGTTGTACTGACGGTTCCAGGATTTCATCTCCTGTTTAAAGTAGAGACGTTGGATCTGATGCAGCTTGGCTGTGTATATCTGTATGCGTTTGCAAGTCTTCCGATCATTCAGCTGCTTAAATGGATACGTATGAAATTAAGAAAAAGAGGAGAATGATAGTGGATATAAGTAAAATATCTGTAAAAAAATCCGAGAGCTTATTGTGTTTACAGCATTTCTTGTGGTCGCCCTGTGGAAGTTTGATGTGGTGCTCGATGTGCTGAAAGCAATATGGGGGATTGTATTTCCCTTTGTACTTGGCGGAGCGATCGCATTTGTGACCAACGTGCCAATGAGCTTTTTGGAAAAGAAAATTTTTGGAAGGGTAAAAAAGAAAATAAGATAGGTGCAAAACTGGCAAGACCGATAAGTCTGTTCCTTACGATCGTATTTGCGGTTGGCGTGATCGTACTGGTGATGTTTGGTGTGATCCCGCAGCTTACGCGGACAATGGGAACTCTGATGATGAGTATCGCTGATTTTATTCCGCAGATGCAAAGCTGGATCCGGGAATTCTCCCATAATAACCAGGAAATCATGAAGCTGGTAGATCAGGTACAGTTTAATCCGGATCAGGCGATCAAGTGGGGGATAAGCCTGCTTGGAATGGTGCAGGAATATGATGAATATCACAATGTCAGCAGTGGGTTCCATAGTCAGTGGATTGGCAACCTTTTTTATTGCTTTTTCATTTGCCTGCTATGTCCTTTTTCAGAAGGAGAAGCTGCATGTGCAGATCCGAAAAGTATTTTTTGCCTTTCTCCCAAAGAAAAGCAGATGCTTTTCTTAAGTCTGTTCTCTGACTTATCGGACATTTGCAAATTTTCTTGCAGGTCAGTGTCTGGAAGCTGTGATCCTCGGCTGTATGTTTGTTGTGATACTGAGTATTTTGAGGATGCCATATGCACTTTTGATCGGAGTTTTGATTGCGTTTACCGCATTGATTCCGATTTTCGGGGCCTTCATCGGGTGTGCGGTGGGAAGCTTTTTGATCTTTATGGTAAATCCGAAACAGGCAATTTTATTTATTATAGTATTTCTGGTGCTACAGCAGATCGAGGGAAATCTGATCTATCCTCATGTTGTGGGTGAATCCGTAGGGCTTCCGTCGATCTGGGTTCTTGCAGCAGTTACGATTGGCGGAAACCTTATGGGAATTGTGGGTATGCTTGTTTTTATTCCGCTGCTTTCCGTGTTCTATACTATTTTTCGGGAATTTGTATATCTGCGCCTGAAAAAAAGCATATCAAACAGGTAACAAAGACAGAAATAGAGGAATATACGGCGGAGGAAATTGCTGCTATAGAAGAAACGTCAGGAAAAGAACAGAGACCTTCAAAAGTTCAAAAAAAATGTTGACAAGAGATGGCAAGGCAAAAGAAAAGTAAATTGTTCGAAAAATAGAGTTAAAAACAAAAAATCATATTTTTTGAATAGAATATCAAATGTTCATATCCATCCCAAAATGCTAAACTATCACACGGTAAAGAAATGTGTACAAAGAAAGGGCATAAAAGAGGAGATAGAGGAATGGATAATAACAATAAAAGCAGTGTGGTTTACCAGGGTAAGATTCCTGGAAGAGTAAAGTACTCGTTTGCTTTTGGAGCATTGGGTAAGGATTTGATCTATGGAATGATAGCAACTTTTTCCATGATCTATTTTACAGATATCATTAAAGTAGCGCCGGCGTTTATCGGAACCATGTTTTTCGTGGCAAAGATCTGGGATGCGTTTAATGATCTTTTCATGGGAATGGTTGTTGATAATACAAGAAGCCGTTTTGGCAAATTTGTACCGTGGCTGGTGATCGGAACGTTGATCAACGCATTTGTATTTGTAATTGTATTTACAGATTTTCATTTATCAGGCGTAAGCTTTGTGTTTTTGCATCTGTTATTTATGTATTATGGGGAATGACCTATACAATTATGGACATTCCATACTGGTCAGTAATCCCGAATCTTACATCTGATCCACAGGAGCGTGAAAAAGTATCCGTACTGCCAAGAATTTTTGCAAGTATCGGACAGTCACTGATCATTGCCGGATTTGGAGTACAGATCATCAAAGGTCTTGGCGGTGATTATACAGGATATCATAGATTTGCTTTGATCATTGCAGCAACATTTATTTTTACAATGGCTGTATGTGTACTGAATCTGCCAAAGATCCAGCATGATGTTGAGAAAAAAGAAAAAATGAAATTTAAAGACATCTTCACAGTCATCAGAAAGAATGACCAGTTAAGATGGGCAGTATTGCTGATTCTTTTATATAATGTGGCAATTCAGGCAATCATGGGAGTTGCGACCTATTACTTCAGTTATGTATGCAACAATGCCGGAATGTTATCTGCATTTATGGTCAGTGCATCTGTTGCAGAGGTTGTAGGACTTCTGATCTTCCCGAAGGTAACAAAGATCTTGTCCAGAAAGCAGGCGTTTTTGTTTGCGTGTGTGTTGCCACCGATCGGATTGATTCTTCTTCTGGTGGTAGGAATTGTGTGTCCGAATAATATTGTTTTGACAGCGATTGCTGGTATTATTGTTAAGACAGGAACCGGTCTGGAGCTTGGATGTGCAACGGTATTCCTTGCGGATGTTGTGGATTATGGAGAATATGTTCTCGGAAACAGAAACGAGGGTGTTGTATTCTCTCTGCAGACCCTGATCGTAAAACTGACAGCAGCATTTACAGCACTGGCTATTGGATTTGTACTGGAGCTTACAGGATATGTTCCGAACACAGTGCAGTCACTTGCAACACAGAATTCTATTCGTGTCTGATGTGTGTAGTGCCGACCATCGGAGTTATTCTTGCATATGTTGTATTTAAGAGCAAATATAAATTAGATGATGAATTTATGAAAAAAGTCGTTGCGAAACTGAACGGCTCAGAAGAGAAATAAGAGCAGTCCCCTGTTTTAATTGTGAAAACAATAAACAGGGGATTTTTTGTATTTTATGTATATTGATAATATGCTATCATAAAATACAGTAAAACATCAGGGAGTATGGAGTGTGAGAATATTTAGTATTATTTTGGCAGATGATGAACCGAATATCCTATATGGAATGCAGAAGGGAATAGACTGGGAGAGCCTTGGATTCTCTGTAGTTGGAACAGCACAGAATGGAAAAGAAGTGCTTGATATGATGGATGAATTCCATCCGGATTTAGTGATCAGTGACATAAAAATGCCTTTCATGGATGGTCTGGAGCTGGCAAAGAATATCCATGAAAATTATATGAATACAAAGGTGATCCTGTTTTCCGGATGGGATGATTTTACATACGCACGTCTGGCTATCAGTTATGGAGTTTCGGAATATGTGATGAAACCCATTGATTACGAGGAGATGCAACGTCTGCTCATAAAAATGTATCAGGAACTGGAGAAAGAATATAATGAAAAAATAAACCGTGTCCGGCTGGAGAATGCATATACACAGAGCTTGCCGTTATTGCGTCAGCAGTTTCCAGGCTTATGACAGAGGTTATGGAGGAGAAGGAATGCAGGCGGCAGATAAAAAATCTGAAGCTGGATCTTTCGGATCAGGTGTATTCAGTTATAGCAGTAAAAGTGGGAAAAGAAGGGAAGAAGGACATTCTCAGCGAACTGTCAATGAAGGAAACGTTGAAGGAAGCACTGGAAAAAATTGCACACGTTCATGAATTTGGTATGGGCGATAAAGAAGTATTTCTCCTTGGTGGCAGCAAGAGACATGAGATTGGGAAGATTACACGAAGTATCCAGGAAACAGCAGTTATGATCCAGCGTATTTTCGGAGCGAGGATTTCCTGCGGGATCAGCAACAGCGGAGAGAATCTGAAAGATATGCCGGCGTTGTATGCTCAGGCAGCAGAAGCATTGGATTATAATCTTGTTTTGCCGGAGGAGAGCTATACTTACTATAACGATATCATGCCGCAGCAGGAGGAAGAGGACTGGAACTCTCAGGTGGAAATGATCGGAAAATCCATCACATATTGTACGGAAGAAGAATTGAAAAACAGGTCGGTGATCTGATCGCATGGCTGCATAAGGGTCACTATAATTTGAATGAATATCAGATCGTTATTCTGGAAATCTCTTTTTCTGTTGCCAGATTTTATAAGAAATACCAGATTACATCAGACGCAGAATTTGCGGGATCCAAAAGATGGCGGTGAAGATCCTTTCGTTGAGCACGGGGGAAGAATAGATCATTGGCTTTTGAATTACTGCTTCTGATACGATCACTGATCCAGAAAAAACAGATTGACAACAATGTGGTTCTGGCAGAAAATGCAATGAAG
>ENA-OQAS01000617-OQAS01000617.1-human-gut-metagenome-genome-assembly--contig:-NODE-617-length-18569-cov-7.304956_pt1 | contig 18569 bp, 25 predicted proteins | sample MGYA00242733_ERZ504523 | MGnify/ENA primary metagenome ERZ504523 (study PRJEB26092, sample SAMD00036239) | human gut metagenome | host: Homo sapiens | study: EMG produced TPA metagenomics assembly of...
ATCCCGACGAGCCTGCTCGCCATGGTGGATTCGTCGGTGGGCGGCAAGACGGCCATCGACCTGGCTGCGGCAAGAACCTGGCCGGGGCCTTTTGGCAGCCGAGTGTGGTTATCGCGACGTGGGGTGTCTCGCCACCCTCACGCCTGAGCAGTTCGCCGATGGCTGCGGCGAGGTCGTCAAGCACGCCGTGATCGCCGACCCCGAGCTCTTCGCCGAGCTGGAGAAGACCCCGCTCACGCTGGAGCTGCTGAACCGCGACGTGCTCGTGTGGCGCTCATCATCGCCCGCAATATCGACATTAAGCGCGCCGTGGTCGTTGCCGACGAGCGCGAAACCAACCAGCGCAAGCTCCTCAACTTTGGGCACAGCGCCGGACACGCTGTCGAGGCCTGCGAGCACTTTGAGCTCGGCCACGGCAACTGCGTGTCGATCGGCATGGGCATCATCACGCGCGCCGCAGCCCTGCATGGCATTTGCGACGCCGAGCTGCCCGGCCGCATCGAGGAGCTCTGCGCGCGCCACGGTCTCAAGACCCGCTGCGAGCTTTCGGCCGACGCCGTCTTTGCCGAGGCGCTGCACGACAAAAACGCGCCGGTGACACCATCGACCTGGTAATTCCGCACGGCATTGGCCGTTGCAGCATCGACCGCACGCCGCTTTCCACCTTCCACGATTTAATTGCCGAGGGCCTCGGCCAGAAGGGAGACGCTTCCGCATGCTAGCCCGCATCCACCCCGTCCCGCTCAAGCACTGTTCCCGCCATCGCGTCCAAGTCGATGCGCACCGCCTGATCATCTGCGCCGCACTCGCCAACGGCGAGACGCACGTCACCTGCAATACCACCTGCGCCGATATCGAGGCCACGGTGCGCTGCCTCACGGCGCTGGGTGCCCGCATCGAGACCGTCGAGGATGGCTTCCAGGTCCATCCCACTATGAAGAGTATTGAGTTTGGCCTGCTCAAGCACTTGCCGGCGGCACGCTCGACTGCGGCGAGAGCGGCTCCACCCTCCGCTTTATGCTGCCCGTCGCTTGCGCGCTGGGAGCCGAGGTCACCTTTGTGGGCCAGGGCCGTCTGGGCGCCCGCCCCCTCTCCCCGCTCTCGGACGAGATCATCGCCGCCGGCTGCGACCTGCAGGGCCTGGGCGGCTTTCCGCTCAAGACGAGCGGCCGCATGCGCCCGGGCACCTTTGTGCTGCCGGGCAATGTGAGCTCGCAGTACATCTCGGGCCTGCTGCTGGCGGCCCCGCTGCTGTCCCAGCCCTCCTGCGTGCAGTGACCGGCTCATCGAGAGCCGCCCCTATATCAACCTGACGATCCAGGCCATGAAGGCCTTCGGCGTCGAGGTCAACGTCGAGCGCATCCCCGCCAAGAATGGCGAGCCCGAGGTCACAAACTTCCGCGTAAACAGTGGCTCGTACCGCACGCCCGGCAGCGTGGCCGTCGAGGGCGATTGGTCCAATGCAGCCTTTTGGCTGTGTGCCGGCGCCATCGGCACCGACCCCATCACCGTGGAAGGCGTGTCGCTGAGCTCCGCGCAGGGTGACCGCAACGTGCTCGCCGCGCTTTCGCGCTTTGGTGCCCGCATCGTGCGCTCCACCAACGCCGCCACCGTGCAGTCCGACAAGCTCGCCGGCTTTGAGATGAGCGCCCACGACATTCCCGACCTGGTGCCCGTCATCTCTGCCGTGGCCTCGCTGGCGCAGGGCCGCACGTTCATCCGCGATTGTGCCCGTCTGCGCATCAAGGAGTCCGATCGCTTGGTCACCACCACCCGTGAGCTCACCGCGCTGGGCGCGCAGGTGCGCATTGCCGGCGACGACCTCATCATCAAGGTGTCGATGCCCTTACCGGCGGCGAGGTCGATTCGCACAACGACCATCGTATCGCCATGATGGCCGCGATTGCAGCAAGCCGTGCCACCGGCGAAGTCGTGATCCACGGCGCCGAGGCTGTCAACAAGTCCTATCCCGATTTCTTCGACCACTACCGCCTGCTGGGCGGCAAGGTCACGCTCGAGGAGGAATAGCATGTCCTCGACCTTTGGTAACGTATTGCACCTGAGCATCTTCGGCCAGTCGCACTCCCCCGCTATCGGTTGCTCGCTCGACGGCATACCCGCTGGCATCGCCGTTGACCAGGAGCAGCTGCAGGCCTTTTTGGACCGTCGCGCCCCCGGTCGCGACGGGACCGCAACCAAGCGCCGCGAGGCCGACGCCGCGCATATCATCGCCGGTGTGGTCGATGGACACACCACCGGCGCGCCCATCGCAGCGATTATCGAGAACACCAACACGCGCTCCAAAGACTATTCCGAGCTGCGCCGCAAGCCCCGCCCCGGGCACGCGGACTTCCCAGCCCGCGTGAAATACCACAACATGCACGACGTCGCCGGCGGCGGGCATTTCTCCGGCCGCCTAACGGCCCCCTTATGCATCGCCGGCGGCATCGCGCTGCAGGCACTCGAAGCCCGCGGCATTCGGGTGATGGCGCACGTGGCGCAGATCGGCGGCATCTCCGACCTGCCCATGGACGATATGGTCTATCGCGAGGTCGACCGCAAGGCGATCCTTACGAACGACCTGCCCTGCATTGACGCCGCCGCTGCCGGCCGCATGCGCGAGGAGATTCTGGCCGCGCGCGACGAGCTCGACAGCATCGGCGGCATCGTGGAGTGTGGCATCTACGGCCTGCCTGCGGGCATCGGCGACCCATGTTCGACGGTATCGAGAACCGCATTGCGCAAATCGCCTTTGGTATTCCCGCCGCAAAGGGCGTGGAGTTTGGCATGGGCTTTGCCGTGGCCGCCATGCGCGGCAGCGAGAACAACGACCCGTATCGCATCGATGTCGAGACGGGCGAGATCGAAGTCGAGTCCAATAACGCCGGCGGCATCTTGGGCGGCATCTCCACCGGCGCGCCCGTCATGTGGCGCATGGCTGTGAAGCCGACGCCTCCATCGGCCGCGAGCAGCAGACCGTGGACATGGACGCCATGGAAATGCCGAGCTTTCGGTCCGCGGCCGCCACGACCCCTGCATCGTCCCACGAGCCGTCCCCGTAGCCGAAGCAGCCGCGGCGCTCGCCATCTGGGACGCCCTCCTCGAGGACGCCGCCCAGCGCTAAAATCTCCGGGGGCCAACTCCGCCCCCACGCCCACCCAGTGATTTTTCTGGGACGGGGATTAAATAATCATTGTGTGCCGAATGATTATTTAATCCGTCCCAGAATCACCAACACGTGAAAGGGGTCTCCATGGACCTTGCCGATATTCGCCAGGCCATCGACGGCATCGATACCGCGCTCCTCAATAGCTTTGTCGAGCGCATGGATATTGCCACCGAGGTCGCCAAGTCAAAAATCGAGATGGGCAAGGCCGTCTTCGACCCCGCTCGCGAGCGCTCCAAACTCAACAACCTCGCCGGCCGCGCGCCCGAGCGCTACGAGGCCCAGACCATCGCCCTGTTTCGTCTCCTCATGAGCATGAGCAAGGCCGAGCAGCAGCGCTACATCAACGAGCTCAAGGGCATCACGGTGTCGCAAAAGGCCCACGCCACGGCTGCAGCCTTTGACACGCTTTTCCCCCAGACGGCCAGCGTCGCCTGCCAGGGCGTCGAAGGCGCCTACAGCCAAATCGCCGCGTGCAAGCTCTTCGACGTACCCGATATCGCGTTCTTCGAGACCTTCGAGGGCGTCATGCGTGCCGTGCGCGACGGCTTTAGCGAGTTTGGCGTGCTGCCCATCGAAAACTCCACCGCCGGCTCGGTCAACGCCGTCTACGACTTGCTCGCCCAGTTCGACTTCCACATCGTGCGCTCGCTGCGCCTCAAGATCGATCATAACCTGCTCGTCAAGCCCGGCACCAAGCTCGCAGACGTGCGCGAGGTCTACAGCCATGGCCAGGCAATCGCCCAGTGCGCCGGCTTTATCGAGGCCCACGACCTACGCGCCACAAAGTACCCCAACACGGCCATGTCAGCGAGATGGTCGCCAGCTCCGAGCGCACCGATGTTGCCGCCATCGCATCGCGCAGCTGCGCCGCGCTGTATGGCCTGGAGATACTGGAACCGAACATCCAGGACTCGGACAACAACTACACGCGCTTTGTCGTCATCAGCCGCGAGCCGCACGTCTACCCAGGTGCCAACCGCACCTCGCTCATGATCACCACGGCCAACGAGCCGGGCGCCCTCTACCGCGTGCTCGAGCGTTTCTATGCGCTCAACATCAACCTCATCAAGCTCGAGAGCCGCCCCATCCCCGGGCACGACTTTGAGTTTATGTTCTACTTCGATCTGGACTGCCCCTTTGGCAGCAAGGCCCTCGACGACCTGCTCGATTCCATCGATGACGTGTGTGAGAGCTTCACTTACTTTGGCAGCTACACGGAGGTGCTCTAGATGACCGATACCGAGGCAACCCGCCCCTACGGCGTGCTGGGCCGCGTGTTGGGCCACAGCTACACCCCGACCATCTACAAAGAGCTCGCAGGCCTGGAGTACGTGCGTTTTGAGCGCGAGCCCGAGGATCTCGAGGCTTTTATGACGGGTGACGAATGGGAGGGCACCAACGTGACCATCCCCTACAAGCGCGCCGTCATGGAATACCTGGACGAGCTGAGCCCGCTGGCCGAGCGCATGGCAACGTCAACACTATCACGCGCCTGCCCGACGGTCGCCTGCGCGGCGACAACACCGACTACTTTGGTTTTAAATGCCTGGTCGAGGAGCTAGGCGTAGAGGTTGCCGGCAAGAAAGCCTGGTGCTCGGCGCCACCGGCGGCGCTGGTACCACGGCCAGCATGGTGCTCGACGACCTGGGCGCCATCGTCGTGTCCGTGGGTCGCACGAGCGAGGTCAATTACGACAACATCGTGCAGCAATCCGATGCGGCACTGCTCGTCAACTGCACACCTGCCGGCATGTTCCCCCACTGCCCCGACGCCCCCTGCACGCTCAAAGGTCTCGATGCGCTCGAGGGCGTCATCGACATTGTCTACAACCCCGCCCGCACGGGTCTGATGCTCGAGGCCGAGCGCCGCGGCATCCCCTGTATCGGCGGTCTACTCATGCTTGTTGCCCAGGCAGCACAGGCTGTCGAGCGCTACACCGGCCAAGCCACCCAGCGCGACGCATCCTGGATGTGACGGAGCGTCTGTCCCGCCGCGAGCAGAACATCGCGCTAATCGGCATGCCGGGTTCGGGCAAGACCCGTGTGGGCGAGCAGATCGCCCAGCTCACGGGCCGCGAGCACATCGACCTCGATCGCGTCCTCGAGGAGCGCCTGGGCATGCCCTGCGCCGACTTATCGTCGAGCGCGGCGAGGTGGCCTTCCGCGAGCAGGAGACGGCGGCGCTGGCCGACATCTCCAAGCGCAGTGGCCTGGTGCTCTCCACCGGCGGCGGCGTGGTCACGCGCGACGAAAACTACCCGCTGCTGCATCAGAACAGCCAGATTGTGATGCTCAACCGTAAGCTCGACGAACTCGCCCACAAGGGTCGCCCCATCACCGCCCGCGATGGCATCGATAAGCTCGCCGAGCAGCGCATGCCGCGCTACCGCGCCTGGGCCGACTACATCATCGACTCACGCGACTGCGCCGCCAACACCGCCCGCACCGTCCTCGACACCCTCCCACCCGCTCTCTAACAAAAACCGCCACAAAGGGGACAGGCACCTTTGCGGCGGTTTTTCATTCCGCCTCGCCAAATCGACCAACTCAAAGGAAGCAGCCATGAAAGCACTCGTCATCAACGGCCCCAACCTCAACATGCTCGGCATTCGCGAGCCGGGGATCTACGGCAGCGACAACTACGATCGTCTGGTCCAAATCTGCCAGGAGGCAGGCGCCGCGCAGGGCTTTGACGAGGTCGAGATCTTCCAGTCCAACCACGAGGCAGCATCGTCGACAAGATCCAAGAGGCTTACGGCAAGGTCGACGGCATCGTCATCAACCCGGCTGCCTACACGCACACCAGCGTGGCCATCCTGGACGCGCTCAAAGCCGTCGCCATCCCCGCCGTTGAGGTCCACATCAGCGCCGTCGAAATACGCGAGGACTTCCGCCAGGTGAGCTACGCCCGCCTGGCCTGCTTCGCGACCATCACCGGCGAGGCTTGCAAGCTACGCCCACGCGCTGGAGCTGCTGAAAGAGCATCTGCTACACTAATCTATGGGGCAAATGAGTCAGTGGCGTTTGTCCTGAATCATTTGTAACTGTTCGATTGACATACAAAGGAGCATATCCATGTCCCAGTACGATTACCTTGTCGTCGGCGCCGGCCTCTCGGGTGCCGTCTTTGCCAACGCCGCCAAGCGCGCCGGCAAGTCGGTCATGGTCATCGATCGCCGCGACCACATCGCCGGCAACATCTACACCGAGGACGTCGAGGGCATCCAGGTCCACCGCTACGGCGCGCACATCTTCCACACCTCCATGAAGGACGTCTGGGACTACGTCAACCGCTTCGCAGAGTTCAACAACTACGTCAACTCGCCGGTTGCCAACTTCCACGGCAACATGTACAACATGCCCTTCAACATGAACACCTTCGCCAAGATGTGGCCGGGCGTCGTTACGCCGGCCGATGCCAAGGCCAAAATCGCCGAGCAGGTGGCTGCCGAGAACATCGGCGAGCCGCAGAACCTCGAGGAGCAGGCGCTGTCGCTCGTCGGCCGCGACATCTTTGAGACGCTCGTGAAAGGCTACACAGAGAAGCAGTGGGGCCGTGATTGCAAGGACCTGCCCGCGAGCATCATCAAGCGCCTCCCCTGCCGCTTTACCTACGACAACAACTACTTCAACGACCGCTACCAGGGCATCCCCATGGGCGGCTACACCAAGATGGTCGCCAACATGCTCGAGGGCATCGAGGTCCGCTGCGGCGTGGAATACAAGGAGCTGATTGCCGCCGAGCCCGATATCGCCGCCAAGACGATCTACTGCGGCCCCATCGACGCATTCTACGACTTCAAGCTGGGCACGCTGGAGTACCGCAGCCTGCGCTTTGAGACCGAGACGCTCGATGAGCAGGACCACCAGGGCGTGGCCGTGGTCAACTATACCGAGCGCGAGATCCCCTACACCCGCATCATCGAGCACAAGCACTTTGAGTTCGGCACGCAGGACAAGACCGTCATCACGCGCGAGTACCCGGCCGACTGGAAGCCCGGCGACGAGCCCTACTACCCCATCAACGACGCCAAGAACGAGGCCCTCTACAAGCAGTACGAGGAGCTGGCGGCGCAGGAGGCGACGTGATCTTCGCCGGTCGCCTGGGCGGCTATAAGTACTACGACATGGATAAGGCCATCGCCGCGGCCTTCGAGCTCGTCCGCAACGAGCTGGGCGTGGAGCCCACGGAGCGTAAGAGCCCAACAGCCAAAGGCTGATAGCCATTCTGGAATGTAGAAAGTCCGGTGCAGCATCGCTGCATCGGACTTATTGTTGAGGGAGCACTGCACGCGTACGCGTCCCAAAAAGCAAAGACCCGGCACAATAACCGGGTCTTCAAAAACTCTCTGGTGCTCCATGGCGGATTCGAACCGTCGACCTTGGGATTAGAAGTCCCCTGCTCTATCCAACTGAGCTAATGGAGCATAAGGCCGCACGTCCAAGCGGGTGCAAGTTCACACGGCTAATTAATTATAACCTACTTGAACTGGTCGTGGTATGCCTTGCAGACCTCATCCACGGGGCCATCCATACGCAGGTCGCCCTTCTCGATCCAAACAGCACGCTGGCAAATACGCTCAACCTGCTCCATGGAGTGAGAAACAAACAAGACCGTGACATCGCCACTCTCGATAAAGTGCTGAATTCGGCGCTCGCACTTCTGCTGGAAAAAGACATCGCCAACAGAAAGCGTCTCATCGACGATGAGGATATCGGGCTCGGTAATCGTAGCGATAGCAAAGGCAATGCGTGCAACCATACCCGAAGAGAAGTTCTTCAGCGGCATGTCGACAAAGTCTTTGAGCTCAGCGAACTCAATGATGCCATCGAAGTTTGCATCAATAAACTCCTTGGTATAACCAAGGAGAGCGCCGTTGAGGTAGATGTTCTCGCGAGCGGAAAGCTCAGGATCAAAACCGGCGCCAAGCTCAATCAACGGCGCAATATTGCCATGAACCTTAACCTCGCCCTCTGAGGGCTCAAGGACACCGGCGATGATTTTGAGCATCGTAGACTTGCCAGAACCATTGGTGCCAACCAGACCAACAACCTCGCCGCGATGAACTTCAAACGAGATGTTCTTAAGCGCACGAAACTCCTCAAAAAAGAGCTTATGGCGCGCCAAGGAAATGAAGTACTCCTTTAGGCTACCCAGAGACTCAGAGGCCATATTGAAGATCATCGTGACATCTTTGACCTCGACGGCCATGGGCTGCTTGCTGTAATCGACAGGAGCAGCGGTATTAGTTTCAGACATGCAAGCTCCTTAGATATACAGGATGAATTTATGCTCAGTCTTATGGAAAATCGTATAGCCAATGGCAAGCGAAATCAAAGCCCAAGCAACGCAAAGACCAAATACCAGAGGGGTCGGACTTTGCTGAAATAGAAAGATGTCGCGCATAAACGTAAGATAGTTATACATAGGATTGGCATACATAATCACGCGAAGAATATGCGGCATCTGCGCAATAAAATCCGTGGTCCAGAAAATGGGAGTAAAGTACGTCCAAGCGGTGATAACGACGCTCCAAAGATGCATGACATCGCGGAAGAACACAGATAGTGCCGAAAGCATAAGGCCAAGACCCATACAGAACAGCATAAGAAAGAACAAGCAGACCGGCAAAAGAATCAGATGCCAGCTGGGAACGACGCGAAACCAAATCATAACAAGGGCAACGGCGACCAGCGAAAGCGCAAAATTCACAAGGGAGAACAGGACTTTCTGAACCGGGAACACCCAGCGGTGAACCTTAACCTTTTTAAGCAGCGAAGAAGCACCCAAGATAGAAGACATGGCCTGCGTCGTAGAGTCGGACATCACAGAAAAGGTGACGTTACCGACGATGAGGTACAACGGGTACATATCGGGAGTGATGGAACCGTTGCGACCTTGTGCAAAGATGGTCGAAAAGACGATGGCCATGACAACCATCATCAGCAACGGATTAAGCACCGACCATGCGATACCGAGAACGCTGCGGCGATACTTAAGTTTGAAATCCTTGGTTACCAGCTGCTCAAGAATGAACTTATCTTTTTGGAAATCATTTTTGGCGTGCGATGGAGGCATCGAGCCTTGGGGGCAACCTGAGTCTGCTCTGTCACGAACGCAACTCCTTACATCGTTTCGTTAGCAACTCGAAAGTATAGCCCCCGCGCACATGGAAAATGCGGCGATACGCTGACGATAAAAGGAACCCACAAACTCGGCCGCCCCGGCACTCTATACTATTGGAGTTTTGAACCCAACCGAGGAGCACCATGGATTACCGCAACGTTGCCGTGCTTATCCCCTGCTACAACGAGGCAGTCACAATCAAAAAGGTCGTCGAGGTCTTTAAGCGCGAACTCCCTGGAGCAGCTATCTATGTCTACGACAACAACTCCACAGACGGAACGGCTCGAATTGCCCGCGACGCTGGGGCAATCGTGCGCTATGAGGGCCGTCAAGGCAAGGGCAATGTCTGTCGCCAGATGTTCCGCGACATCGAGGCAGACTGCTACTTGATGGTCGACGGCGACGATACCTACCCCGCAGAGTCGGCAGCGGCGCTTTGCTCCCCCGTCCTCAATGGCGAAGCAGACATGACGGTAGGCGACCGTCTCTCAAACGGAACGTACGCTGAGGAGAACAAGCGCGCCTTCCACGGTTTTGGCAACAACCTGGTGCGCGCCATGATCAAGTGGATCTATGGGTACAGCTTTGATGACGTCATGACAGGCTATCGAGCTATGAGCAGGCCTTTTGTCAAAACGTTCCCCGTGCTTTCAGAGCTTCCAGATCGAAACCGAACTTTCTATCCACGCCGTCGACCACCGCTGGCGTATCAAAGACGTGCCCATCGTCTACCGCGACCGCCCCGAAGGATCCGTGTCGAAGCTCAACACAGTCAGTGACGGCATCAAGGTCACCAGCATGATCGGCACGCTCTTTAAGGACTACAGGCCGCTTAAGTTTTTTGGACTCACGGCGGCGATCTTCGCAATCATTGGGCTAATACTGGGCATTCCCGTTATAGCTGAATACGTGCAGACCGGTTTGGTACCGCGCCTCCCCACCGCCATCCTTGCTGCAGCCTTTATGTTCCTATGCGGCCTCTCGCTTGCCACAGGTTTTGTGCTGGACTCAGTAGCCAAAGTCGAACGCAAACAATGGGAGCTTAAAGTCTATGAGGAATATGAACGTGCAGAAAATCGTAAAAAGCGTGATCAGACCGCTTAAGGAGTTCAACAGCGCCGCATTATTGACGGCAATGATCATCTCTGCCTTAAGCGCAGTCGGATACAAATACGCAAACATTTATACAATGAAGGACAGCCACAGTCCTTATACCTCACTACGGCGGCATGGTTTGTCATATGGGCCTAATCGTATATATAGCCTTATGGTTGCTATTCACCGCATGGGACAATAAACAAACCAGAAATAATTGGAAGACAAGTACATTTCAATTTGGAGTTTTTTGCACAGTCGGCATGATGCTTAGCTGGACCGTTTGGATAACACTTCATTATCCGGGAGCTATGCGAGACGACACTTTGGCGCAATTATTCCAGTACTTTAAATACGCGCCATACTGGACTCAACACCCTGTCTTTGACACGCTTATATTTGGCTTTTTCATTAGATTGGGAATCATACTAGGCAACCAGTGGTCGGACTTTACATCTTCCTTTTAGCCCAAGCCCTCGTTACAGCCGCCACCTTTACCTACATCTTGCTCTACCTAAGAAAACATGGCACTCCTCGCTGGCTTGTAATAGGTAGCCTCATTTTTTATATGTTCGCACGCGTTATCTACGCGCCGCTCAATACGATGAGCAAAGATGCAATCAACGGTTGGTCATTTTCTTTAACGTGCTTGTATATGGTAGAAATTATTCGCACGCGAGGATCTTGGCTAGAAAAACCAAAACACATCATTGCGTTTATCGCGGTTGCATTCTTTTGCATCGCATCCAAACGAACTATGATGTATCTTATCGTGCCCTTTATGCTACTAACGGGGTTAGTGATTCTGTTGAGGCAAGGCAAAAAGAACGCGGCTTTAACGATTGCCGCAGGTATCATCCCTGCAGCCCTGGTCTTAGGCGTCTTAAACCCCGTAATAAATAAACAGCTTCAACCAATCCAATCAAAAACGCACGAAATGTACTCAATACCGGTGCAGCAAATAGTACGTACTTATAAAGATCACCCGGAGGCACTCACTAAAGAGGACGTGCATGAGCTATCACAGTGTTTCGATATCGAATCGGCTGTTAATGTTTACAACCCCCATCGATCGGACGAGGCCAACGGCTGCTGGATTTTGGAAGCATCAAAAAAGCCCTTTTACAAAACATGGATAGGACTAGCGAGTAAATACCCAATCAGCTACCTCGAAGCCTTTGAAAGCTTATCAGGCGCTTGGATGTCACTCAACACGACAATCGAATACAACAGAGATCTGCACGTTCTTGACTCAAAAGAGCAAATGGACCTGTGGACCCACATGGACATTCTCACCAAAAAGAGCGACGCAATCGAGCAATTCTTCCCCGTACCAGACGAGCCATCAAATTTGATCAGCCGTGTTGCGAATAAACTCGATAATATCCAATCCCGCATACTGCCCATTTCAAGCTACGGGCTCTATAGCTTCGCAATCCCGTTTAGCACATTCACGTACGCAATATGGAAGAGAAACGGTACATTGTTCTTGGCTATATTAATTTGGGCAATCCTTTTCATCTCATTTATCGTAGGACCAATTGCGTTGTATTGGTACACAATACCGGCTACATTCACCGCGCCGCTAGTACTCGCTCTACCCTATCTTCTAAAGGAATAGAACTAAATAGGGGTCTGTCGGCATTTCGACAGACCCCTTTACGTTAAAGTCCCAAATATTCAGTCCAAAACTCACGCGAAGTGAGATACGGCCGTGCATCTTTCCAAGCTTTACGAACAGCCCTGCCTTCTTTTCGATAGCGAGCCATAAGTTGTCGCTCGCGCTTTCGAATCGCATGGAATCGGTCCATGTCAAGATGGCGCACGGCACCTTTCGTGCGAGTAGGATCAAGGAACACAACGGTCTTATGTCCCATTGAACTACCCTCAATAACGGCAGAGCCATGCTTAACAACATAGCCTGGCTTATCGGAAAGCAAGAACGGAGCATAGTGCTTGTCATAAGGAAGGGTACGGAAGTACTTCATGAAGAGCGCCCTGCGACCATCGTCAGGAAGTATCTGCTTACCACAAAGGACTTCGTCGTTAATACCGGCACGAGAAAGCAGGTCATCACCAAGTTCCTCAACAGGAACAAGCTTCTCATTGCGCTTGCCATTAGCCATCATCAAAGCCGAACCATCAAGGTTCTCCAGATACTCGGGCCCCTTAAGATAATCTTCAATACCGTCAAGCGTAAGTTCTGCGGCCGCATAATCGTAGTCACGAAGATTCATACGAACATTTCGTTTGGCACGCATGATTGCCCAGCCCTCTTTAGCACAATCATCCATAGCAATCATGGCAAGAAAATTGCGCGTGTACTGATAACAATCTACAGAAGCCCTAAAACGGCCCTCAAAGCTAGCGTGCCACACACAGATGCCATCCATGGTCATGTAAACGGGGTTGTTGCGCATGCCAAACTCAACATCATCGCAACGGATAAAGAACGGAACAGGCAAGCCGTTCTTCAAGATCGCCTCAACGGGAATACAGCTATACCACCATGCGCCATAAGCCTTAGAGACCTCGATATCCTGACGCTCATTTAAAAGGATATCTGAAAGCTTGGATACATCAAGGTCCTGTTTAAGGCGAGCATAAACAGCTGTATCAACAACATGCGAAACGTCTTCAAACTGCCTTATAGGGTCCTCAAGTGAAAGCATGGCACCATTGATGAAGGCATCCTTATACTTTCCTCGAGCAAGCGATAGCAGGTTGAATGTACGAATAAGGCTCTCAGGCATGATGGACACGTCGTCATCCATAACAATGACATGCGTAAACTCACCGGAATGCTCGGTCGCAGCCATCATGCCACGGGCGAAACCTCCGGAACCGCCCGTGTTGGGGTTAGGGAGCACGGTCACGACATCATCGGAAAGAGCGTCAACGTCGAGCGAACGCCCATTGTCGACGACAAACATGTGAAAATTATCGGCAAACGGAGCACCCTCAGCAGCAATGCCATTTTTAACCAGGGAAATGTTGGGGATGATGTACTTCTCATTTTTGAATGTAGTAGTGCAAAGGGCAATGCGAACGTCATTGACAGCCGATGCATCAACGCAGGTCGAGAAAGAACCCGCAAAAACATCAACAGTCGAAGCCCCCTCAGAAATAACTGAGAATCCGACTAGGTCAAACTTATCCACCTCAACGGGAACAGAAAAATCAGAGATATCCTCAAAATCAAACGAATGATACGAAAGGATTTTAGGCTCATTAGAGTCAACAGGAACACCGCGAAGAACAACGCGGCCAGAACCCTTGAGAGTAAGCGATAACTTTAAATTGTCAATCTGAGCATATTTACGCCATTTGCATACAGAGCAGGCATTTACATATGTGAGAAAGTCCACGTCCCCTTTAATTCGCAGAGCAGATGAACTCTCAGAATAAACAGCCTCACCAGAAATAACGCGATAGTAAATCTCGGGATGATCAGCCGCATGCCCATCGACGCGCAAAACGATATTAGATAGCTTAAAGCCAGACATTAGTTGCTCCATTAAGGCACCTATTACTATTTGAGATGTTTAAGAAGACGGGATTTATACTCGTCCTCCGTCCAAGTTTGCTCTATCCTCTCACGACGCTTGGACCCCGAAGGATAAAGGATAGATAAAGCAGAACCAGCGATATTTGCAGCGACTTGCCTCTTATCAGACCCAACGGGGAGCTTTTCCGCAATCGCCTTCCTCAGACCAGACTTCTGCTCAGCATCTTTGTGAATTCGACATGAGACCATATTGCTAAGGAGAACTTCATAAAAGGAACCCTCTCTAGCGATACGCCAAAAATCAGTAGTAACAGAACTAGGCTCGGGATTTGAAAAAACGAGTGGGTCATATTGCACAATGGATGGATTCGCGACCTCTTTAAACTTACGGAATAGGCTCAGAGGAGCCGCAGGCGCTAAACCCTTTCTCCAATAATCGGCATCGATGGGATATGCCCAAGATAGGTCAAGCGATTCGCAACGACCCTCGTAGATAACATTAAACGCTTCACTGGCCCTAAGCTGATAATTGTGCTTAAGATATAGGTTCTTAATAGATTCGAAATCAGTCTCATTTCGAAGTTGATCAAGATCGAGAACCATCACAGACGTATCGAAATAACCGTAGGGATCCTGAATACCTAGCTCATGACGACATCTCTTGTAGAGACGATCGAGCGGCTCATTAATTCTTGCACGGTCAATAACGCTCTCGGCCGCAACGATGGGCTTCTCGGAGGAACGGAAGCGCTGCCACAACTCTGAAGTAAGGCCATAAAACAACGTATGCCACTCAAAAGAAATAACTCGATGATAGTCAGGCAAAAGCCAGGGAAGCAGAATCTCGGGGTCGATCGACTGACGGAATTTCACGTCATTTAACTTTGCCTTAACATATCCGACTCGATCGAAAAGGCCGTAATCAATCTGATCCAAGTCGATAAAACGAACGCTAAAATTATCAGCGGCTTCACAGCTACGACATATTTCAGCTTTAACGAAAGCAGAAGTTCACGACCCAAAACAATTAAGTCATACAGAACGGCGGAGCCGAGTTGGCCTTTATGAATGACCTAAGCGTAACATCGATTATCGATGCATCAAAATCACGTTCAACAGCGTTAAAAACAATAGGGATTGCGTTTTCGACGGGCTTCAGGCGAAGACTATCAAGCGGTTCAGTAACATTGAAGTAAACAAGTGGGACATGCTTAACATGTGCACCGTTCTTTTCAATATGAAAAATGAACACACTGTAGAGAATCTCGCCATAAAGCCAAAGATCCTCGAACGCATCTGGTTGTAATGAGACAAATCGACAAGTGCCTCAAGCCTCGAAAGAACATCGAACTCAAAATGGCACATCTTATTGAATAGGTCCTTCTTCATAACAAAACAGTTATAACCAAGGAACCACTTATCTTCGAGGTACAAATGAAGGTCGTCTGAATACTCGGGATAAAACTCGTCAACGATCTTGATCATCTGTCAAGATCGTTGACGTTAATCAAGTCTCGATCATGGCAGCCCAGTGCTTATAAACCGTTTTCTGTTTTCCTTTAGGAGTTGAAAGACCGCTAACATCTTCAAGCAGACCAACCACGCAATCATACTGCTCGATCACCGAGGACATTTCGCTCGCATCTTCAAGGCCAAAGCGATCCATGTTGAATGAATCGAGAAAACCCGCTTCAACTTGATTGCGCTTAGTGAACTCGAAATCTCCATCAGAAAAAGTTAGGAAACGCCGATAGTGGCAAAGACCAAGATAGTCGCGTCAAGATTTTTCCAGGCCCAATACTGAGCAGTTAACTCACAGTACGACCCATTCTTAGCGGAAATATTTTCGCCCTCATCATCATGAGCAATGCCCTCCATACGCCGGGGCGCGATAGCAGACCCAACCTGAACGGGAACATAAAGGGGGTTATGCGGAAGCTCGGAAGGTTTATGACAAGCTACGGCAATTTTAATATCAGTCATTCAGTACTCCAGAACGGGTCATGAAACCAAGTCATTAACGTCTATCTTATACAAACACATGTCACCCTGCTAAGAACGAGTTCAAAACCGGGAGTGTTCTCGGTAATATCAAAAATTCCCGACCAATCTTTTCTATCATGAGGCACATACGGAATGATGGAGCCCGAGGGAGAATTACTATCAAGTATGAGAACGTACTTAGCGTTCAGATTTCGGACACAGTCCGAAACACGCCTGTCTGACGCGAAATTGCACAAACCCATGCGGATAGGCTTATCAGATTGGTTGCTAGGATTAGCTTTTATGTTTCTATAAAGCACATTCATACCAGCTGATCCGTACAACATACCGCTTCCATCAAAAGGCAAATTAATAACTACATCATCTTTAACGATGGGAATGCATTTGCCAATAAAATCCCACTCTTCAGCATCAATTCCCTCAAGGTTATTCATTGAATAGGTTCGCTCTACGTTGCTTTTAATAGAGCCAAAAGGCGTATCAAACCAAGAACCGTCTGCCAGCTGGAAACTAGGCAACAAAAGAAAATAAAGGAAAACAAGCAATCCGGCAAAACAAAACGAGACACGAAGGACGCGCGCATAACGTTGGACTAGACGAATGAAAGCACGCGCGATGGAAGAATAAGCAACACAGAGAAGCGGCGTTGAACACATCGCTGCCATAGCACCCACTCGATAATAATCCGTGTACCAAAAACCGGAAAAATAGCTTTGAAGCGGGAAGTCCTTAGTATACGAAGCAATAAAAAGGAACGTACAAATAAGATAGAGCCAGCTGACGTATTTAACCGAAGAACGCATAAAGGAAAGAAAGAATCCCAGGAGCAGAAGCGGAGCGACTAGATACTGAATTTCAAACATTCCACCATATTTGAGTTCAAGAGCGGAAGCGAAGGCTTGAGCCAGAGATGCATCATTGGACCAATTGAAATGAACTATGCCGCTCAAGAAAGGAGATAGATACAGAAGCGTCCAGATAGCAAGAACAAAACTAACTACTAGCAGAAAAGATAAGAAAGATCTAGAGAAATGCGATTTGCGAAGGCTCGGATTCATAACTAAAATCCGGTCACGAACAAAACAAAAAATGATTGGAATACAGAAAATTCCGCCCGTAAATACAGCATTTGGTTGAGCAATCGCCATAGCAAAAAACACAACAGATAATGAGACGAATACCTTGACAAAGGACCGATTCTCGAGAGGGAAAAGAAGTTCCCAAAATAGAAAAACAAATGCAGGAACCAAAGCAAAAGCCAGCAAGTTTGAAGCGAGCTGGCCCCAAACCAAAAAGGCCCACGGAAAACCAACGTTTCCGACACAAGCAAGGGCCCCCACACGTGTCTCAAGGGCTCTAGAACCAAAAAGACGCGAACAGACTAGAAGTGATCCAAGGGGATAAACCGCTCCACAAATTACAACAACAGCAATGTTAGATGCCATAGTAACCGTGCAACCAGGTAACGCGGTAAGAGCTGCGCAAAAGACATGGTAAGCCGCAGGATAAAATCCGGAAAGCGGTACAAGATTTACATCTTGTGACACATGCAGAGTCGAATAGGTACCAGATTCGACAAATACCCTAATAAAATCTAGATGAGCGCTCGAATCATTTGACGTTGAAAAAGAGTAAGGACCATCGATCGGAAGTATGAAGAGCACCGTGACAAATATTGCTGCGATGAGCAAATAAAGCGCAATAAGAGAGAAAGTTGGCCCGTTTTGAGAGTCATGCTGCACATGTGGCAGTCGATTTCTTTCGCAAAGTCGCGAGAATACACCGGAAACAATAAGTAAAACCAGGGTAACGAGTAGACATATCAGAAGGAACTTAACGTTGCTAACATTAATACCGGCAAGCCCAAGCAAAATGCCAACAACAACAAACACCGAAAGTGAGAAACTCGGAGCAAGACAAATTGATGCTTCCAGCCTAAATCCGGCAAAACGGAAAGCAACAGAACCGGGCCCATAAAGAAGCGCGGCAGCAATACAAAGGTCTAGAAAATAATAAAGCCAAGATGGATTCATAACGCTAAACACCGTAAATAACGATTACAAAGACTTCAAATACAAAGAAAGAGAGCTATCCCAATCCGGCATATGGAAGCCAGATGCTCGAGCTTGGACAGGTCGAGAGCGGAGTGGGTCGGGCGCGAGGCAACGGGACCGGCGGCGGTCGCGTAGTAGTCGGCGGTGCTGACCGGGACCACCTTGTCGCCGTTGCCGTTGGCGGCTCGAGACGGCGCGGCGATGTCGGCCCAGGACCTGACCGCGCCGGAGCCGGTGCAGTTGTAGGTGCCGTAGGGGGCCTGCGTCCCCAGCACGTGGAAGATGGCCTCCGCCATGTCGCGCGTGAAGGTCAGGCGGCCCAGCTGGTCGTCGACCACGGTGACCCGCTCGAGCTTGTCCTCGGGGTCGGCGACGCGGTCGGACAGGCCCTTCATCGTCTTGACGAAGTTGTGGCCCTCGCCGATGACCCAGGAGCTGCGCATGATGTAGTGGCGCGGGCACCCGGCCACGGCGATGTCGCCGGCGGCTTGGTCTGGCCGTAGACGGACAGCGGCTGAGGGGCTCGTCCTCTGTGTGCACCTCCGCGGTGCCGTCGAAGACGTAGTCGGAGGACACGTGGACCAGGGTGATCCCGTGCCCGGCGCAGGTGCGG
>ENA-OQAS01000618-OQAS01000618.1-human-gut-metagenome-genome-assembly--contig:-NODE-618-length-18556-cov-2.799447_pt1 | contig 18556 bp, 21 predicted proteins | sample MGYA00242733_ERZ504523 | MGnify/ENA primary metagenome ERZ504523 (study PRJEB26092, sample SAMD00036239) | human gut metagenome | host: Homo sapiens | study: EMG produced TPA metagenomics assembly of...
ATTGATAATAAGAAAATGTCTAAGTCATTAGGTAATTTCTTTACAGTAAGAGATATTTCAAAGGAATATGATTACAGGTATTAAGATTTTTATGCTTTCAGCACATTACAGGATCCTATTAATTTCAGCCATGACCTTATGGAAGCAGCCAAGAATGGTCTTGACAGAATAATCACAGCAGTTACTAATCTTACACATCTTGAAAAGAGTGCTAAAGATAGTGCTATGACAGAAGATGAGAAGAAGGTAATAGATTCAACTAAAGACATTTATGGTAAATTTGAAGCTGCTATGGATGACGACTTTAATACAGCTGATGCAATATCAGCAGTATTTGAATTAGTTAAGCTTGCTAATTCTAATTCATCAGAGGACAATACTAAGGAATATATAACAGCACTAAAGGAAGTATTGTTACACTTGCGGATATATTAGGACTTAAGGTTATTAAGGAAGAAGAACTTCTTGATGAAGATATAGAAGCACTTATCGCTGAAAGACAGCAGGCAAGAAAAGATAAGAATTTTGCAAGAGCTGACGAGATAAGAGATGAACTTATGGCTAAGGGGATTATTCTTGAGGATACAAGAGAAGGTGTCAGATGGAAGAGAGCATAAAAGATAACCTGACAAGTGATATATGGGATGTACTTGGACTAAAAAGTGTAAGTCCAAGACAGCTTTCCCCACTTGTTCTTGCGTATATAGGTGACAGTATATTTGACTTAGTAGTAAAGACTAAGATAGTTACTGCTGGCAATACACAGGTTAATAAGATGAACAGGGCTGCAAGCAGTATTGTCAAGGCTGAGTCACAGTCTAAGATGATAGGTTATCTTGAAGATAAGCTTACTGAGGAAGAAGGAAGTGTATACAAGAGAGGCAGAAATGCCAAATCCTACACATCAGCCAAGAATGCTTCCATAAGTGATTATAGAAGGGCGACAGGCTTTGAGGCACTTATGGGTTATCTGTATTTGTCAGGACAGTATGAAAGAATGTGCGAGCTTATTAAAGATGCACTTGACTGGCTTGAAAATGATAATAAACAGGCATAAAAGAAAGGTTAGAATTCATAAATATGAGATATAAGGAATTAACATTTGAGGGGCGTAATGCAGTCATTGAGGCATTTCGTTCTGGAAAGACAATTGATAAGCTGTTTATTCTTGATGGTTGTCAGGACGGTCCTATAAAGAGTATTGTAAGAGAAGCTAAGAAGACTTCAACAATAATTAACTATGTGGACAAGGAAAGACTTGACAGACTTGCCAATACAGGACACCATCAGGGCGTTGTTGCAATAGGTGCAGCTTACGAATATGCAGAAGTTGAAGATATATTAGAAGCTGCAAGAAGCAAGGGCGAAGCACCATTATATTTGTTCTTGATGAGATTGAAGATCCACATAATCTTGGTGCAATAATAAGAACAGCTAATCTTGCAGGAGCACATGGTGTTATTATCCCTAAGAGAAGAGCTGTAGGGCTTACAGCGACAGTAGCCAAGACATCAGCAGGTGCAATTAATTATACACCAGTAGCCAAGGTTACTAATATAGCTAACACTATTGAGGCATTAAAGAAAGAGGGCTTGTGGTTCGTATGTGCAGATATGGGCGGCGAAACTATGTATAACCTTGATTTAAAAGGACCGATAGGCCTTGTTATAGGCAATGAAGGCAATGGCGTAAGCCGTCTTGTAAAAGAGAAATGTGATTTTGTTGCCTCAATTCCTATGAAGGGAGATATAGACTCTCTTAATGCTTCGGTTGCGGCAGGAGTTATGGCGTTTGAAATAGTAAGGCAGAGAATGGTATGAAGCATTATGAGTTGTACAAAGATGAAGAACTTGTAAGTATGTATCGTGACGGAGATGCAAGAGCTGTGGACGAGATTATGGAAAGATATAAGAATCTTGTTAGAAAAAAAGCGAATGCTATGTATATAGTCGGCGGGGATAAAGACGACCTTATACAGGAGGGAATGATAGGACTTTATAAGGCAGTCACAACATATGATGAGCTAAAGGCAGCTTCGTTTGCTACATTTGCCTCACTATGTATTAACGGACAGCTTATGAATGCAGTAAAAGCTTCTAATGCCAAGAAAAATACCCCTCTTAATTCCTATGTATCATTTGATACGCCAGCGAACAAATCAGACGATGAGTCAGATATGAAGCTTGTGGATACATTAGTACACGACAGTGAACAAAATCCAGAAGCACTATACATTGACAGGGAAGTAACAGACAATCTGGAAGAAAAAGCCTTCGAGTCATTGAGCCCGTTCGAGAAACAGGTAGTAACACTCCTTATGGAAGGCAACGACTATATAAAAATAGCCGACCAGCTAGGCAAGACACCCAAATCAATAGACAACGCAATACAGCGTTCAAGAAACAAGATAAAAATAATTGTAGATTAGCTATAAATATACTTGATTAATCATTACAAAAATGATATAAATAAAATTGCTGTAAAATACAGCAGTTATGCTATTGTAGCTCAGTGGCAGAGCACTTCATTGGTAATGAAGAGGTCGGGGGTCCAATTCCCCTCAATAGCTTGCGCGAGTAACGAGTACAATACCACCGTCACATAATTCACATACGTGAATTACGCAACGGTGGTATTGTACTAAATAACAACAGACAACAGGCTGACATTCTAGCCCAGCTTGTCCAGTGTCAAGAGAACCAAAAATTTTCCACCGGGATATGCTTGCATACATCGGTGGAATCTTTGTTCTCAAAGGCGCAGAGCGCCGCGCCAGACAATGCGAAGAATTGGCTGGTGTGACACTGTACAAGCGTCCGTTCGCCACCCCTCCACATTCATATATCTCCAATTCCATGTGTCCCTACATATTAGACGAGTACCGCGACAACAGAAATAGCAAAGCTATTACTGTTGCAATTAACTTAATCTATGCACACGCTTTTAGCCGTGTGCGTAGGCTGTTTGAATATCTAAATCAAGTATATGCTTTAAGCCGCACGCAGACAGTCAAATTAAGTAAAATCACCTAACCACCACCGCCTGATAATAATACTTCTGATAATAAGTAACAAATTCCTCCATTGACCTCTCCACAATCCCATAAGTCGGGTCAGCCAATGTCACGACCCTCTGTCAATATCATATCCGGAAAGTGCTGCACAATGCTCATTGCGAGGCCATGTAAATACAGTCCCATCATCAAGTGTTACATCATTATACTTAACATCGGGGTCATTATAATTATAGCTTGTCCATACAATAACAGGATGTCCAAGTGACAATTCGGTAAACAGATCCTCAACCGGTGAGTAACTCATTATGTATGCTGAATAAGACGAATTCTGGCTCTTTAAAAATGAGTTGGCGGCATTAGCAATAGCAGGAGCGAAACAGCCGCTGCCTGTTGTCTTCCACGGAGAACCCCAGAAATATTCAACGAAACACCCTTGCGTTACAGTGTCACGCATATCAAGATAATTTCTTGCAAGAGTTTCTTTATCAATGCCATAGCCAAGATAATTAAGCACCTCTGTCAATGATGTTATCTCACAGCCTGTTGGAAGTTCAGGATACTGGCTCACAAAAGGAATATCAAGGCTGAAAGAATTAGGATATTCGTAATTCTCTGCAGCTCTTGTAGTGTGTTCAAGTATTGCTGATTTAATTCTTTCCGGGTCAACAGAAAGAGTTTCAAGTGTGCTGTCAACATTTAACACAACAGTGTTGTCGTCCTCCTTTTGTTTGTGGTTATCACGGTAATATATGCCAATAACCAGACACAGGGCAGTAATAGATATAAGAAGTATAAAGGTTGTTAATATATTTTTTTCGTTTTCTTGTTATTTTTTTTTGTTCTTTTTGTTCTTAGCGGCTTTATTGTTACCTGCCATATATAAAATCCTTTTCCTTTATTAATAATTAATGTTAATTTCTTAATATATGTAGTTCCTTGGTGGTTTTATATCCGATTGTCATCATATAATGCACACCACGCACTGAGCACGTTAAGACAGTCTTTATTAAGCGTGTAGTCCGTTCGTGATACAGCTTTCTCGCAGTTGTTGATTGACAATCTTAAATATGAGGTCTGTCCAGTTACAGCAAGAATATGAAGCTGGACAAACATAGCTGCAAGAAGCACACATACACTTCCGTTCTCCTGAATTAGAGGAAGTAAATCAACTATAGTACTTAGTGCCTAAAGGACATTTTGTTAAAAATAATAACCATTCTTTTAATTCTTCAATTTCACCATTGTTAAGAATTTGTTCAAATGAAGATGGAGAAAAATATTTGTTATTACGATTACGCATTAGCCACCTCCGTATACAATTATGATAATAGGTAATTGTGAAACTCAGTATTACACTTGTAAATATGTGAAAAATCAACAAAATCAACAAAGACACGCTTTTGCTACTTGTCGCTCGCAACGGTACTAAGTGACTACAATACAGTCGCTAAGTGCCGGCGGCTCCAAAATGTCTTCTTATGATTTGTTAATTTTTCACTATGCAGCCGTCTATATAACCGAGTTTCGCAAACGCCTACAATTATGATAATTATATATAAAAATGCCTTAAAGCTCAATCGTAAAACAGCAATCATTCTAATTTATGGTGTGACTAATTATAATTTGATATGCAGAATACATATGAAGTTCAAGAACATATTATTATAATGAACTTGCTTGTTTTCCAGAATAATTAAACTACTTTTGTAAACTTCTTTCATAAACCCATTGATTGAACTGCCAACTTGTGTTATTATATCAGTTGTGGTTTTCTGTTTACAGGCCACTAATGTTATATGCTATATTAGGAACTAGCAGAATGGAGGAAGCTATGGTAAAAGCTATTGTTGGTGCGAACTGGGGAGATGAAGGTAAAGGTAAGATTACAGATATGCTTGCCGAAGAATCTGATATCGTTGTAAGATTCCAGGGAGGAAGTAACGCTGGACATACAATCATCAATGATTATGGTAAGTTTGCATTACATCTCCTGCCATCAGGAGTATTTTATAATCATATTACAAGTGTAATCGGTAATGGTGTTGCATTAAATATTCCATACCTTGTAAAGGAACTTAAAAGTCTTACAGACAGGAATGTTCCAATGCCTAAGATTCTTGTATCAGACAGAGCACAGATTATGATGCCATATCATATAGATTTTGATACATATGAAGAAGCCAGACTTGCAGGTAAGTCATTTGGTTCAACTAAGTCAGGAATTGCTCCATTCTATTCAGATAAATATGCTAAGATTGGTTTTCAGGTAAGTGAATTATTTGGAGATGAGAATACCCTTAAAGAGAAGATTGCCAATGTATGTACATTAAAGAATGTAATGCTTGAACATCTTTATCATCAGCCACTTCTTAATGAAGAAGATATATTTAATACACTTATGGAATACAAAGAGATGGTTAAGCCATATGTATGTGATACATCAGCTTATCTTCATCAGGCACTTAAGGAAGGCAAGAAGATTCTTCTTGAAGGTCAGTTAGGTTCACTTAAAGACCCAGACCACGGAATATATCCAATGGTTACATCTTCATCAACACTTGCTCCTTATGGTGCTATTGGTGCTGGTATTCCAGCAGCTTCAATTACAGATGTTGTAACAGTTGTTAAGGCATACTCATCAGCAGTAGGTGCTGGTGCATTTGTAAGTGAGATATTCGGAGAGGAAGCTGACGAGTTAAGAAAGCGCGGTGGTGACGGCGGCGAGTTCGGTGCTACAACAGGACGTCCAAGAAGAATGGGCTGGTTCGATGCAGTTGCTACACGTTATGGTGTGCGTATGCAGGGAACAACAGAAGTTGCTCTTACAGTAGTTGATGTACTTGGATATCTTGATGAAATTCCTATGTGTGTAGGCTATGAGATAGATGGAAAGGTTACTAAGGACTTCCCAACTACTTCAGAGCTTGAAAAGGCTAAGCCAGTATTAAAGACACTTCCAGGCTGGAAATGCGATATAAGAGGAATTAAGAATTACGAAGATCTTCCAAAGGAATGCCGTGATTATGTAGAAGCTATCGAGAAAGAGATAGAAGCACCTATAACAATGGTATCGAATGGACCAGGAAGACACGAGATTATTCACAGAGTAAGCTCATACAGCAAATAATTAATAATAACAATAATGCCGTATCTGTAGTCATTAAGATTATCAGATACGGCAAATTTGCGTTAAATAGATTGGTTATATATAATTAATGGTTTCGTCCGGACAGATATTTGTACATAAGCATCATAGCGTAGGCTACGATGGGAAGAACAATATCTGTAAAGATAAGACCTTTGAATAAAGTATGTGCTGTTTCATTATCAATAAATGCTGTGATTAAGGTTGTAAGCAGTAATATGCCCCACGCTATAACTATTATAAGTGCGGCGGCTTTTTTGAATTTTTTCATAAATTATCCTCATTTCTAATGGATTTAATAATATAGAAATGTTATCATATTTTTTATTATATATAAAAGGGATATAATTATTAACTATATATAGTTATGTATAAAGAAATATAATTATATGAGTGCTGTGATTATCAGGCGGCTCATAGATGTGAGAGAAAGGTATTAACAGAGGTAGTGATTATGACAAAGAATGTATTGGATTATTTGTATACATCTAAAGAAAAGTTTCCATTAAAGACGGCAGTGGCTGATAATGTATCATCAATGACATATACAGAACTCGTAGATAATGCGACAACAATAGCTGTTGCACTTCTTAAGTACACAGGAGCAAGAAGGGCAGTTCCTATATATATGGATAAAAGCTGTGTTACACTTGCGGCATTTATGGGTGTAGTAATGACAGGCAATTTTTATGTGCTTTTAGAGCCAGCACATCCGGCAGAGAGAATTCACAGCATACTTGATACTCTTCAGGCGGATATTATTGTTACTAACAGAAAGAATGAGAAGAAGGCTGCAAAGCTTGAGTTTACAGGCAATATTGTATACATTGAAGACCTGCTTGAAGCACAGGTTACAGATGAGGACAGAAAGAAGCTTTCGGATATTAAGGCAAATGCTCTTGATATAGATCCATTATATGCAATATTTACATCAGGTTCTACAGGAGTACCTAAGGGAGTTGTTGTAAACCACCGTTCGGTTATAGATTTTATAGAATGTTTTACAGATATATTTGGAATAACAGACAAGGATGTAATTGGTAATCAGGCACCATTTGACTTTGATGTATCAGTTAAGGATATATATTCAAGCTTAAAATGCGGAGCAACACTCCAGATTATACCAAAGAGTATGTTCTCATTCCCGACAAGGCTCTTAGACTACCTTGATGATAACAATGTTACAACTCTTATATGGGCTGTATCAGCGTTATGTATAATAACTACACTTAAGGGCTTTGATTATAAAGTGCCAAAGGCAATTAATAAAGTTATATTCTCAGGTGAGGTAATGCCTATAAAGCACCTTAATATATGGAGAGAATATTATAAGGATGCGTTATTTGCCAACGTATATGGTCCTACAGAGATTACCTGCAATTGCACATATTATATTATAGACAGGGAATTTGCCATTGATGATGTCCTTCCAATGGGCAAGGCATTTCCTAATGAGAGAGTATTCTTATTAGATGAGAATGATAAACTTATTAAGAACAGTGAAGCTGATAAGACAGGCGAGATATGTGTATCAGGAACAGCGGTTACAATGGGTTACTTTAACAATAAAGAAAAGACAGACAGTGCATTTGTCCAGAACCCGCTTAATGGCAGTTATAATGAAATTATATATAGACTGGTGATTTGGGATATTATAATGATAATAAGGAAATGTGTTTCTCGTCAAGAAAGGACTTCCAGATAAAGCACAATGGACACAGAATTGAATTAGGAGAGCTTGATATGGCTATTAATTCAATGGATAACATACAGAGAGCCTGCTGTATATACCAGCAGGAGGAGAATAAGATATACGCTTTTTATGAGGGGGAGCAGGATAATAAGTCACTCACTCATTATCTTTTATCCAACTTCCTAAATTTATGATTCCGGAGGTTATGATTAACGTAAAGTCAATGCCTCTTACTAAAAATGGAAAGATAGACAGAAAAGCTTTAATGGAGGAATATAATGCTTAGTACAGAAAAAATTATTGAGATAGCGGACCAACATTCAACACCATTGTATATATTAGATAAAGAAGCACTTGAAAATAGAATTAATGAGATAAAGGCTATATTAGGAGAAGGGGTTACACTCTGCTATGCTATGAAAGCTAATCCATTTTTTGTAGATGCATTTAAACATCTTAATACTAAGTATGAGGTGTGTTCACCGGGAGAATTTGCAATATGCGAGCGAGAGAAGGTCAATATGAAAGATATTGTATTATCCGGTGTTAATAAGGAGAAAGCTGATATATGCCACGTTTTAAATGATTGCGGCGGAGTTGGTGTTTATACAGTAGAGTCAAAGGAACAGTATAGCCTTTTATCAGAATGTGCAAGGGAAGCTGAAGTTACAATAGATGTGCTTTTAAGAGTAACAAGCGGCAACCAGTTCGGACTTGATGAGGAAGATATTAAGGATATTGTTAAGAACAGGGAGAAATATCCAGAACTTAATATTCGTGGTGTACAGTGTTATACAGGTACACAGAAGAAAAAGTTCGATATTATAAAGTCAGAAATAGAGTGGCTTGACGGACTTTGCGACAGCCTTTATGCAGATTATGGCTTTAAAGCAGAAGAATTAGAGTATGGTCCGGGACTTCCGGTATCATATTTTGGCGATGCGGCATATGATAATAAGTATGATATGTTAAAGGAGCTTGCAGCTTTACTTGAAAATTACAAGGCAAAGTACAGCATAACACTTGAAATGGGCAGATATCTTGTAGCTGAGTGTGGTATATATGTAACAGGAATTGCCGATATTAAGAAGAACAAGGGACAGCAGTATGTAATAGTTGATGGCGGCATTAACCATGTTAATTATTATGGACAGGCTATGGCTATGAAGATACCGGCATATTCATATGTAAAAGCAGATGGAACAGTAGTTAAGGATAGAAATGTAATGTCAAAGCTTAACGGAACAGATGATGAGAAATGGACAATATGCGGTTCACTCTGTACAGTTGCAGATCTCATTGTTAAGAATCTTCCAATTGGCACACCGGAATGTAATGACAAGATAATATTTTACAATATCGGAGCATATTCAATAACAGAGGGTATATATCTTTTCTTAAGCAGGAAGATGCCTGTTATAACAGCCTGCAATAAAGACGGAAGCGTGGAAGTGTACAGAGATGTAATATGTTCAGACAGAATTAATTCAAGACAGAATTTATTGAGTTAAATTTACTGGATTAAATATGGCTGATACGAAATAATCTGTATGGGATATTGCAGCTTATACAATATATGATAATAATTTATATAAAATATGCTTGACTTAATATATACATATGTTATATTTTGTATCTGATAGGATTCCTGTTTTTAGTGAGGGCAGAGTGCTTAATTGTAGCTGCCTTATATTATAATGGAATTATTTTAGATGGTGGAAGTTAACAATTTAACTATTCATGACGATATTTTTATTAAGAAAGGCTAGGTTTTTTATAATGGATCAGTTATTGGATATTTTGACAGAGGTTAATTCAGATGTGGATTACGAAACATGCGATACACTCGTAGATGATGGAATTTTAGATTCTTTTGATATTGTATCAATTGTAGGTGAATTAAATGACACATTTGATATCAATATTACTCCTGTTGATATTGTACCTGAGAATTTTAATTCAGCAGAAGCTATGTGGGATATGATTCAGCGTCTTTCTGAGTAATTAACATAATATATGGCTGTTCTTAGAGCGTGGTACGTTTAAGGATAGTCATTAATAAGTTAATTGAAGTTAGTATGTATGTAAGGCACGGAGGCCGAAGTCAGCAGACAAGGAGGAATGGTTATGGCAACAATTTCAGCTTATACTTCCAGTTCAATTTCAACATTGTTTTCTGGTCTTAATTCAAGCAGCAGTAACAACAGCTTTGGAATTGGAAGTCTTGATCTTAGTACTTACAATTCAATTAAGACAGGTGCTTACAAGCAGTTATTAAAGTCTTATTATGCTAAGAATCCTGTTTCATCAAACAGCAGTTCATCTAAGACAGATAACAGCAGTGCAACAACAATTTCATCACAGAAGATTAATGCGACTAAGACTAAGGATGCTTCAAAGGCAGTTGTTAATGATGCAACTGATTTAAGAAAGACATCTTTATGGCAGAAGAAGTCTGTTACTAATGAAGATGGAACAACAGAGAATAAGTATGACGCAGATGCAATCTATAAGGCTGTATCAGCATTTGTCAAAGATTATAATTCTATGATTGATGCGACAGGTGACTCTTCTGATACAAGTGTATTAAGAACAGCATCTAATATGGTTAATACAACCAAAGCTAATTCCAAGGTATTAAAGGAACTTGGAATAAGCGTTGACAGCAATAACAAGCTCGTTATTGACAAAGACACATTTATGGCAGCGGATATGTCAGTTGCTAAGTCGGCATTTGCTGGTGCAGGCTCATTTGGACAGTCTGTTGCTAACAGTGCAGCATCTATATACAGTAGTTCGGCTACTACATTAGCTAAGTTACAGACACAGAACCTTTATGGTTCTGATGGCAGCTACAGCTATGTTTCAGCTTCTGTATATAATCAGTTTACTTAAAAGAGAGGTTAAATATAATGGCATTATTAGATACATGGAGAAATCTTGCTTACCAGACAGAGATGGATAATAAGACAGCTAACGAATTCTGGGGAAGCTATTTTACACAGGAAAAGGCAATATATGAGCAGATTCTTGCAGATCCGGATACAGTAGTTAAAGGAACTGTTAAAGAACTTGCTGATAAGTATGGAGTGGAAGTGCTTCTTATGACAGGATTTCTTGATGGAATCAATGACAGTCTTAAAACTCCTAATCCAATTGAGACAATGGAAGAGGATACAGAAGTAAGTCTTGATTATGACAAAGAAAAACTTTACTACAATATGGTTGCTTGTAAGGCAGATTGGTTATATGAGCTTCCACAGTGGGATAACCTTCTTGATGAAGCTACAAGAAAAGATTTATACAAGAAGCAGAAGTTATCAGGAACTATCGTTAAGGGCAAGAAGATTGGACGTAATGATCCATGTCCTTGCGGAAGCGGTAAGAAGTACAAACAGTGCTGTGGAAAGAACGCTTAATTGGTAATAAACAGTTTGTCGGTTAACCTGCAGGTAGTCTTAAGACTGCCCGCAGGTCTTTTGAATTTATGCGAATTGGAGATAATATGGAAGCATATACAGGATTTGCCTATGTCTATGATGAGTATATGGACAATATACCATATGACGAATGGGAAGAGTATTTAGTAGAACTATTAAAAGAGAATGGTATAGACAAAGATAATACAGTTATAGACCTTGGCTGTGGCACAGGAACAGTGACAAGAATGTTGGATAAAGAGGGGTATAACTGCATAGGAATAGATTTATCTGAGGATATGCTTTCTATAGCAAGTGACAAGACATATGACAGCGGACAGCAGATAATATACAGTTGTCAGGATATGAGGGATTTCGAAGTTCCATATGAGACAGATGCATTTATAAGCATTGGTGACTCAATGAATTATATAACAGCTAATGATGATTTGTGTGATGTGTTTAAATGTGTAAAGAAAGGCCTGAAACAGGAGGAGTATTTATATTTGATTTAAAGACAATACATTTTTTTAAGGATATATTAGCTGATAATACATATGCTGAGAATAGGAAGATTCAGCGTTTATATGGGACAATTATTATGATGAGGAAAGTTCTAATAATGAGTATGAGCTTGCCGTATTCGTAAGAAATGAAGATGGAACATTTGACAGATTTGAGGAAGAACACTATCAGCATGGTTTTACTTTGGAAGAAGTATCTGATGCTGTAAAAAAGGCTGGACTTAAAATCAGGAATGTATATGATGCTTTTTCACATAATGCACCTGATGATAATTCCGAAAGGCTGTATTATATAATAGAAAAATAACTGCGTGCCATTATGCACGCATATAAGCAATAAAGTATTATATAACAAAAGTAATAATGAGTTATGTAATACGCAGATAGTGAATCGTGCACTGAAATATGCACAGGAAAGAGGAATGCTATGAAAGACTATATAGTAAGAGCAACAGCCGCTAATGGACAGGTAAGAGCATTTGCGGCTACTACAAGAGGTGTTGTTGAAACAGCAAGAAAAGATCATAATACAAGCCCTATAGCAACTGTGGCACTTGGAAGACTTCTTACGGGTGCAGCTATGATGGGAATAATGATGAAGAATGATTCAGATATACTTACTGTCCAGATTAAGGGAAATGGACCAATTGGTGCGATGACAGTAACAGCAGAGCCTAATGGACATGTAAAGGGCTTTGTTGCCAATCCGGAGGTTATGCTTCCATTAAAGAATGGACATATGGATATAGCCGGTGCAGTTGGTATCGGTGTTTTAAGTGTAATTAAGGATATTGGCTTAAGAGAGCCTTATGTTGGAGATACTATTCTGATAACAAGTGAGATAGCTGATGACCTGACATACTATTTTGCAACAAGTGAGCAGGTTCCATCATCAGTAGGACTTGGTGTTCTTATGAATAAGGACAACACAGTAAGAGAAGCTGGCGGATTTATTATACAGCTTATGCCTAATGCAACAGATGAGTTTATAGACAAGCTTGAAAAGAGAATTAAAGAGATTAAGTCGGTTACTAATATGCTTGATGAGGGTATGACACCAGAGGATATATTAGAGCATATATTAGGAGATATGGATTTACAGATACTTGATACAGTTCCTACAGAATTCTACTGCAACTGCTCTAAGGAAAGAGTAAGTGCGGCTGTAATAAGTGTTGGTAAAGAGGAGCTTCAGAAGATGATAGATGAGGGTGAACCAATAGAGGTAAACTGCCATTTCTGTAACAGCCACTACAAATTCAGCGTTGATGAGTTAAAGGATATGCTTATTAAAGCAAGATAATGAATATAAATCAGCTATTTCTTGAATTTATTATATAATTGCTGTATTATTAATTTAATATGGATTGATTAAGCAGGAACTGTTTAGGAGGAACTTACTAATGGATAACGAGACTGTTTCAAAGAATTTTATTGAACAGATTATTGATAAGGATATTGAGGAGGGACATTGCCAGAAGGTAGTCACAAGATTCCCACCAGAACCTAATGGATATCTTCATATAGGACATGCCAAATCAATATTACTTAATTATGGACTGGCCAAGGAATATAATGGTCAGTTTAATATGAGATTTGATGATACTAACCCAACAAAGGAAAAGGTTGAGTTCGTAGACTCTATTAAGAAGGATGTTGAATGGCTTGGTGCTAAATGGAATGGAGATGTTCTTTTTGCATCTAATTATTTTCCACAGATGTATGAAGCTGCTATCAGACTTATCAAGAAGGGAAAGGCTTATGTAGATGACCTTTCAGCAGAGGAGATAAGACAGTATAGAGGAACACTTACAGAGCCGGGCAAGGAAAGTCCTTACAGAGAGCGTTCTGTAGAGGAAAATCTCAAGCTTTTTGAAGAGATGAAGGAAGGTAAGTATGAAGACGGAGAGAAAGTATTAAGAGCTAAGATTGATATGGCTTCTCCTAATATCAATATGAGAGATCCTATTATATACAGGGTTGCGCATATGACACACCACAGAACAGGTGATGAGTGGTGCATATATCCTATGTATGACTTTGCACATCCTATTGAGGATGCTGTTGAGGGAATAACACACTCTATATGTACACTTGAGTTTGAAGACCACAGACCATTATATGACTGGGTTATTATTGAGACAGGATATAAGACATCACCAGAGGAAAATCCTAAGCAGATTGAGTTTGCCAAGTTATATCTTACTAATGTAGTAACAGGTAAAAGATATATTAAGAAGCTTGTAGAAGATGGTGTTGTAGATGGCTGGGACGACCCAAGGCTTGTATCTATAGCTGCTTTAAGAAGAAGAGGTTTTACACCAGAATCTATAAAGATGTTCGTGGATCTTGTAGGTGTTACTAAGGCACAGGGTTCAGTTGAATATCCTATGCTTGAATACTGCATAAGAGAAGACTTAAAGCTTAAGGTTAAGAGAATGATGGCTATTCTTGATCCTGTTAAACTTGTTATTGACAATTATCCAGAAGATCAGGTTGAATATATGGACGTTGCCAATAATCAGGAAAATCCAGAAATGGGAACAAGAAAAGTACCATTTACTAAAGAATTATACATTGAAAGGGAAGATTTTATGGAAGAACCTCCAAAGAAGTATTTCAGAATGTTCCCAGGCAATGAAGTAAGACTTATGAATGCTTATTATGTAACATGCACAGGCGTTGATAAAGATGAGAATGGCAATATTAATTGTATTCATTGTACTTACGATCCAGAGACAAAGGGCGGCAATTTGCTGGAAGAAAAGTTAAAGGAACTATACACTGGGTATCAGCATCAAGGGGAATAAATGCTGAGGTAAGATTGTATGATAATATTGTAGACGAAGAAAAGGGTGTATACAATGAAGATGGTTCTATGAACATTAATCCTAATTCACTTACAATTCTTAAGAACTGTGTATTAGAGCCAGAGCTTGCTAATGCCAGGCCAGAGGACAGATTCCAGTTTGTAAGAAATGGATATTTCTGCGTTGACAACAAGGATTCAAAGGGGAATGTATTGGTGTTCAATAGAATAGTTTCATTGAAAAGCTCATTTAAACTTCAGAAGTAATTAATGCCATTATAATGGCAGTATGGGTAATGATATGGAAATCAAAGATGAAAGTCTTATATATTTGATAAGACGATGAAATGCAATGTATGTAACAAAGAGTTTACTACTAAGCAGGTAAGAACTGGCAAAGCCAGATATACAGGAACTAACGACATACTTAAGCCATTGTATACAGGAATAGATAGTACGAAGTATGATATTATTATGTGTCCTCATTGTGGCTATGCGGCAGTTCCGAGAACTTATGGAAAGCTGACACCTAAACAGAGGCAGCTAATCAGAGATAATATTGAAGGTAAATTCAAGGTTACATGGAAGGAAGAGGACAGCTATTCTTATGATGTAGCGATAAGACGTTGTAAAATGGCACTTCTTACGGAGATGATAACAGGTACTAAGATAAGTGAAAGTGCGTATCTTTGTTTAAGATTAGCGTGGCTTTATGATGGCAGGATTGAAGAACTTAGAAGCCAGAATGCCAGTGAAGAAATAATTAACCAACACCTGAAATCCCAGCAGGAGTATATTCAGGATGCCTATAAAGGATTTAAGGAGGCAGTTCAGACACAATACCCTCCTATATGTGGTATGGATGAGAATACAATTAATTATCTGCTCGCCAGCCTTGGCATAAAATGCAAAGATTATGGTACAGCAAAGCAGTTTGCCTCATCAATAGTAACATCCAGGTCTGCACAGGCAGGTCTTAAGGAGAAGGCAAGGGGATTGTTAGGACAGATTAAAGCAAATGAATAGAATTAAGACAGTGTTTCAAAAGCTATGGTCATATGAGACATTTCATATATTCATGTATTCAATTGCACTAAATGCAGTGATTGAATGTCTTAATAACAGAGGATTAATAGGACTTTTGAAGATATTCACAAGTCCTGTTATCTTTCTTATGAACACCTTGATAATAATGACTACATTATCAATAGGGTTGTTCTTTAAGAGAAGAATATTTGTATATGTGCTTATGGCTGTATTGTGGATTATATTAGCATTTATTAACTTTGTAGTGTTGTATTCACGAAAGACACCATTTACAGCGATGGATATATATCTTATAAGTGATGCCATAAAGGTCATACCGCTGTATATTAATGTATTCCAGATGATACTTATAGTAGTCGGGATAATCGCAGTTATATCAGGGCTTGTAATGTTGTTTAAAAGAACAAAGGTGTATACACAGGAACTGCCATTATATAAGCAGTTATTACATTCAGGCTTTAAGTTTGCAGTGATATTCCTGCTTACATATGCGGTTGCGGCAAGCCTTATAATTAATGGATATGTACAGACACATTTTGGCAATCTTGCACAGGCATATAAGCAGTATGGATTTGTGTATTGCTTTACAAGCAGTATTAAAGACCGTGGAATAAGCAAGTCCAAGGAATATTCAGAAGAATATATTGATGGAATAAAAGATGAGCTTGATGAAAATGTACCTGACGCATCAGAGACTTCACCTAATATAATATTTGTACAGCTTGAATCATTTTTTGACCCTAAGCTTGTAAAGGGTGTTACATTTTCAAGTAATCCAACACCTAATCTTGACAGGATAATGAAAGAATATTCGTCAGGATATCTGTCAGTGCCTTGCTTTGGTGCAGGTACGGCTAATACTGAATTTGAGGTTCAGACAGGCGTTAACCTTGATGATTTTGGACCAGGTGAATATCCTTACAGGACAGTTATGCAGTCAAAGACGTGTGAGTCAGCCGCTTATGATTTAAGAAAGCTTGGCTATTCAACACACGCAATCCATAATAATGATGCAACATTTTATGACAGATATAAGGTATTCTCACATCTTGGATATGATACTTTTACATCTATTGAATATATGGATAGTGATTATCAGAAGACGCCACTTGGCTGGGCTAAGGATAAAATGCTTACAGCACAGATAAAGAAGGCTCTTGACTCAACAGAAGGAGCAGATTATATATTTACTATATCAGTTCAGGGACATGGAGATTATCCAACGACAATGCCAGAGGGCTTTATTCCAGGAATAACAGTTTCAGGATTTTTTGATGAAGAGGAACAGGTACAGTTCGAGTATTATGTTAACCAGATTCACGAGATGGATACATTTATAGGTGAACTTACTAATATGTTATCCAGAAGAAATGAAGAAACCGTACTTGTTATGTATGGCGATCATCTTCCAACATTTAATTTCACTAATGATACTATGGAGAATGGTGATATATACCAGACAGAGTATTTTATATGGTCTAATTATGGTTTAGAGAAGAAAGATATTGATCTTCAGGCATATCAGCTATCAGCTGCAGTGTTTGACAGGCTTGGAATATCAGAAGGTTATATTATGAAGTTCCATCAGGCAAAGCATAATGATGCTGATTACCTTAAGAAGTTAAAGGTACTTGAATACGATATATTGTATGGTGATAAACAGATATATGACGGAAAAGTTCCTTATGTAGCCACAGATTTAAAAATGGGAATTGACGATATTACAATAGATGAAGTGTATGATTATAAGGATTATGTATGTATAAGCGGTAAGAATTTCAATGATTTCAGCACTGTATACATTAATAATAAAGAGCAGGAAAATGCAGAGCTTATAAGTAGTACAATGATAAGAGTACCTAAACGCAGTATCAAATCAGGAGATGAAATAGCAATAGCCCAGAGAGGCAATGATAAGATAGAGCTTGGAAGAACCACATATATTGTGCCAAATTAATTAGAATTATAATAAATAAATTGACACTAACAATTGAAAATGTTAATATGAAAAAGGTGTAATCACCACATATTAATTTGGAGGTACTTGAATGAAAGGTACAGTAAAGTGGTTCAATAACCAGAAGGGTTACGGCTTTATAAGTGATGAGTCTGGAAAGGATGTTTTTGTTCATTATTCAGGACTTAATATGGAAGGTTTCAAGTCTTTAGAGGAAGGTGCTGCTGTTGAGTTTGATGTAACAGAAGGTGCTAAGTCCTCAGGCTGTCAACGTAACAAAATTATAATCCGAATGGTTTGCAGTGTGCCTTTTCCTGATTTATATATAGATTTTTGAAAGATATATTGTTATACAATTAAGATTATTAAAGAGCAGTCGCTTCTGGGTGGCTGCTCTTTTGTATATAGTGGAGATGATTATTATAATTTTTTTTTATATATAGTTAATTGTATAAGAAGTGCATTGTATGTTAGAATTAATAACAGATAAATATTACGGAGGAATTATTGTGGAAGAATATGGTATCAGTTTAGAAAATGGAATACCTGCAGGAGCAGAGAATATGCTGTCAGCAGGCGGAATTCTTTTATTATCGGCATTTATAGTGCTTACTATAGTTGTCATTAAAAGGTGGAATGGACGTTTTGTTAATGTGCTGGCTGGTGCATTTGCATACTCAATATTTGTATTTATATGCTGTAACCTGATTATGTCAGCACTTGCACTTATCCCATCAATAGATGAAGCATTTACTAATAACAGTACAGCATATACAGTTGTATATTCAATTCTTGCGGCTGTTGCAATGACATTTGCAAGATATGTATTGTGCAGGTTTATGAATGGGAGATTTGAAAGAAAAGGCGATATATATTTATCAGGTATAGGTCTTGCTTTAGGTGATGGAGTTCTATATGGACTTACAGTCATATCTACAATGTCAAT
>ENA-OQAS01000619-OQAS01000619.1-human-gut-metagenome-genome-assembly--contig:-NODE-619-length-18526-cov-2.190445_pt1 | contig 18526 bp, 24 predicted proteins | sample MGYA00242733_ERZ504523 | MGnify/ENA primary metagenome ERZ504523 (study PRJEB26092, sample SAMD00036239) | human gut metagenome | host: Homo sapiens | study: EMG produced TPA metagenomics assembly of...
TAGCTGTACATCGATGATGCTCAGACGTACGTAGCTGTACATCGATCGATGCTCAGACGTACGTAGCTGTACATCGATCGATGCTCAGACGTACGTAGCTGTACATCGATCGATGCTCAGACGTACGAATTTACCAAATAAATTAACGACTTTCCGTGTGATTCTTATTCCGTTTTTTGTATTTTTCCTGTTAGCTCCATACTTTGAAGGATACGGAAATTACATTGCGCTTGTTATTTTTATTGCGCAAGCCTGACGGATTTTCTGGATGGAAAATTGCAAGAAAGTACAATCTTGTAACAAATTTCGGAAAGTTTATGGACCGCTGGCAGACAAGCTTCTGGTCTGCTCTGCACTGATCTGTTTGATTGCACTTGACAGAATTCCGGCATGGATTGTGATTGTGATCATTTCCCGCGAGTTTATTATCAGCGGATTCCGTCTGATTGCTGCAGACAATGGTGTAGTGATCGCTGCAAGCTACTGGGGCAAGTTTAAAACCGCATCCCAGATGGTTACCGTGATTCTTCTGGTACTGAATATTCAAAATACGGTATTTACAGTACTCGGAACGGTATTTATTTATATTTCCCTGGTACTTACCGTCGTATCTCTGATTGATTATATCGCAAAAAACAAAGAAGTATTAAAGGATCAGAACTAATGAAAATTGACAGACTTCTGGCAGAACACCAGCTGCTGGTGACGACAGCGAGAGCTGTACCGGAGGACTGGTAGCGTCTGCACTGGTAGATATTCCGGGAATTTCCGATTATTTTAAAGAGGGATATATCACTTATGCTCCCGAAGCAAAAGAAAAGATACTGGGAGTATTGCCGGAGACCATTTCCGATTATGGTGTCGTGAGTGAACAGACCGCACGTGAGATGGCGGAAGGTGCTGCAAAACAGGCACACGCGGGATGTGCGGTGGCTACAACGGGGGTTGCCGGACCCGGGGGAGGAACTTTAAAGACTCCGGTGGGAACGGTCTGTTTTGGATGTTTTGTGCAGGGAAAGATATTTCCGGGACAGAACATTTTACCGGTACAAGAAGTGAAATAAGACATGCGGCTGCGGCATATGCCATTGCATTTCTGGAGCGGTGTATCATCAAAACATATGGAGGAACCTTATGCGAATCATAGCAGGAACAGCGCGCAGCCTGCCGCTGAAAACAATTGAGGGGCTGGAAACGCGCCGACAACAGACAAGATCAAAGAGACATTATTCAATATGCTGCAGAATGATGTGCCGGGATGTTATTTCCTGGATCTGTTTGCGGGCAGCGGTCAGATCGGGTTAGAAGCAATCAGCCGCGGAGCTTTGTATGCGGTTTTATTGAGAATAACCGGAAAGCGGCCAAATGCATTGAAGATAATATTGCATTCACAAAATTTACGAAGGAATCCAGACTGCTTACCACGGATGTGATCAGCGGAATCAGCAGTCTGGAGGGAAAATATATATTTGATATTATTTTTATGGACCCGCCATACCGGCAGGGACTTGAAGAAGATGTGCTGCGTTTCCTTTCAAAATCAAGTGTGTTGAAACCTGACACCATGATTATTGTGGAAGCGTCGCTGGATACGGATTTTTCTTATCTGGATGAGCTGGGATTTTCCGTGATAAAGTTCAAAAATATAAGACAAACATGCATGTCTTTATTCAACAGAAGAGGGTATAACAAACATGAAAAAGCAATTTATCCGGGAAGTTTTGATCCACTGACATTCGGACATATGGACATCATCAACCGTGCTTCAAGAATTGTGGATGAGCTGGTCGTCGGAGTGCTCAACAACAGCGCAAAAAATTCGTTGTTTTCTTTAGAAGAACGTGTTAGTATGATAGAAGAGATGACAAAGGATATTCCAAACGTTACGGTGGCGTCCTTTGATGGTCTGTTGGTAGAGTTTATGAATAAAATAGATGCTACCATTATCGTGCGTGGGCTTCGTGCAGTGACAGATTTTGAGTACGAGCTGCAGATCGCACAGGCGAACCATGTGCAGGATTCTAATATTGAAACCATTTTCCTGACAAGTGATCTTTCTTATTCCTATTTAAGTTCGACAATTGTCAAGGAATTTGCGTCCTACGGTGGAGATATTTCCAACTTTGTACCGGAACGTTTTATTGAACGGATTTATAAGAAATATGAGAACAGATAGGAGAGATTTTCACTATGAGCAGTAAGATGGAACAGATTATTGAGGAAATCGAAGAGTATATTGATGGCTGTAATTTCAGCGCTCTCAAGTACAAAGATATTGTCAACAAAGAAGAATTAGAAGAACTTATTGCGGAACTTCGCGCCAAAACACCGGAAGAAGTAAAGCGTTATCAGAAGATTATCAGCAATAAGGAAGCAATTTTAGCAGATGCACAGGCGAAGGCGGATCAGATCATTGCACAGGCACAGGTGCAGACCAACGAACTTGTCAGCGAGCATCAGATTATGCAGCAGGCATATGCACAGGCAAATGAAGTTGTTATGATCGCAACCAAGCAGGCCCAGGAAATTTTAGACAATGCTACCAATGAGGCAAACAGTCTGCGTGTCAGTGCCATGGGATATGCGGATGACCAGCTGCATGAGATCGAGGAGGTTTTGTCTAATTCCATCGAGACTTCTCAGGCGCGGTATGACAGTCTGATTTCTTCACTGCAGGGTTCCTTGATGTAGTGACAAGAACCGGGCACAGCTGTTTCCACAGACAGAAGCAGCAGAGGAGGCAGCCGCTTCTGCCGGACAGGCAGCAGAGTCTGCAGAGGAGCCACAGATTACCAATATTTCAGCTTCAGATGAGGATGCCCAGGAAAAGTAAAGGAATACAGCATCCAACGGTTAACAGTAAGAGGATTATTTTCTGTAATACATAGTTCCGGAGCGAGAGGCCGGTCTGGTGAAGGATGGAAGAGACCTGAAAAATGCCGGACAATCCTCCCCATGACAGGAATAACACTGCCAGAAGAGATTTTATCTGTCTGGTGCAGGCAGAGGTGGAAAGCAGCGCAACACCGTTTGTAACTTCTAAGAATCCGGTGGCGGCCAGCGAAAACCAATGCGCCGGAAACGGCAGTGTCTGCAGCATTTCGGAGAAAATGGAAAACAGGATGATATAGCCGCATATTTTGATCAGGGTTTCAAATCCGTGAATGATGCCGGCATCAATGATTTGCATATCCATATGAAATCTTGATGCCGTTTCTTTTTGTGTAGAAGAAGGGGTTCTGTGATATAATAACAGCATACTCATTCCATACAAAAACGGAATGCCATAGATCAGAAAAACGTATACAGGAGATAACGGAAGCTGCAAAATTTCCTGAATGGCGGTTATGACAAATACGGGACTTAAGTTGTTTGTAAAGCAGCATAAGGCAGAGGCTTTTTCCCGGGAGATATAGTTACTGCTGTAAAAGTCGCAGTCAGTTTGCAGCCGATGGGAAATCCAAACAAAAAACCACACAGTACGATGTAGCAGGCAGAAAATTTTTTCGGAAGAATTTCACTGCGCAGAATGACATACGAGAGGACACAAAAGGAGCAGTGTCGGAAGAATCTGTGTAAACCACAGCTGCAGCCCTTGTTTTGATGCCGAGACTGCTGCGTGGGGGAAACAGATAAAAAACAAAAACAGTATGCAACAGAGAAGAGTAAATACAAATTTTTTCATGATACAGTTTATGTGAGACAGGAGGAGTATATGAGTACATTAGAGCATTTATATCCGGAAAGGGTATTTTATTATTTCAAGCAGATCGCAGCAATTCCACATGGATCGGGAAACACCAAAGCGATCAGTGATTATCTGGTAAAATTTGCAAAAGAACACGCACTGACCTGGTATCAGGATGAAGCAAACAATGTGGTTCTTGTCAAGGAAGCATCCAAAGGTTATGAAAAGGCTCCGGCGATCATCATTCAGGGACACATGGATATGGTCTGTGAAAAAGAAAAAGACTGTAATCTTGACATGGATAAAGAAGGGCTGCGCCTGTATGTAGATGGAGATTTCCTGAAGGCAGAAGGGACAACGCTTGGCGGAGATGACGGAATTGCAGTGCATATGCGCTGGCAATTTTGGAATCAGATGAAATTTCCCATCCGAAATTAGAAGTCGTGATTACCGTGGATGAAGAAATCGGAATGCTGGGGGCGGCTGTCATGGATCTGTCTATGCTGACCGGACATACCATGTTAAATATTGACAGTGATGAAGAGGGAATTTTCCTGACCGGCTGTGCGGGCGGTATGGCATTAAATGTTTCCATTCCCGTAACCCGTGTCAGACAGACGGGAAAGAAACTTTCTCTTATTGTGACCGGGCTTTCCGGCGGACATTCCGGCAGTGAGATCGATAAAGAACATGGAAATGCAGATCTTTTGATGGGACGCCTGCTGTATGGAATCTTTTCTCGTTCCCCGTTTGGAATTCTCACTTTGCATGGTGGGTTAAAGGACAATGCAATTCCAAGAGAATGTGAGGCAGAAATCCTGATTCCGGCAGAAAATACGCAGATTGTCTGTGAATATGTAAAAGAACTGAATGAAATATTAAAAAAAGAACTGGTGGAAACAGATCCGGGCGTGCAGGTGCTGATAGAAGAACAGGGCAATGCTGAAGCGGAAATATTAGATTATCATTCGGTAAGCCGTGTCATTTTTTATCTGCGCAATGTGCCAAACGGAATTCAGCATATGAGCCAGCTGTTAAACGGTCAGGTAGAAACTTCCTTAAATCTTGGAATTCTGGAATTAAAAGAAGATGCCTTGACATCGCTTACTTCGATCCGAAGCAGTGTAAAACCCGCAAAGAAGATCTGTGTGCACGTGTTACGATGCTTGTGGAGATGCTTGGAGGAGAAGCAGAAGTGGAAGGTGATTATCCGGCGTGGGAGTATCGCACGGATTCTGCGCTGCGTCCGCAGGTAGAAAAAGTATACGAAGAGCTGTTTCATAAAAAACCTGTATTTTCCACGATTCATGCAGGGCTGGAGTGTGGCCTTCTTTCTGAAAAAATTCCGGATCTCGACTGCGTTTCTTTCGGACCGGACAATTTTGACATTCACACGCCAAAAGAGCATTTATCCAATTTCTTCTACCGCAAGAGTATGGGATTTCCTTGTTGCATTTCTGCAGCAGGCAAACGTATGATTCGCCTGGACAAATTCCTGGCGGATTCCGGCGTCGGCACACGCACCGATGTGAAAAAACGAATCCGCGAGGGACGAATTACGGTAAATGATGCGGTGGCAAAGAAACCGGATCTTAAGGTTGATCCGGAACAGGATCAGATTCTGTTTGATCATCGTCCGGTGATTTATGAGAAGTATTCCTATTATCTCTTTCATAAACCGGCGGGCTGTGTGACGGCAAGATGTGACCGGTTAAACCGGACGGTTATGGATTTCTTCCCGGAGTCCATGCGAAAAGAGTTTGCACCGGTCGGAAGACTGGATAAGGATACGGAAGGTTTTTTGCTGATTACAAATGACGGAGAACTCACGCATCGCCTGCTGTCACCGGCTTATCATGTCAAAAAACGTATTTTGTACAGGTAGATCAGAAAATTCCGGATACGACGGCAGGACAATTTGCAGAGGGCGTGGACATCGGCGATGAGAAGCGCACACTTCCGGCAGATCTCAAAATCCTTGGGGACCGTGAGGCGGAACTTACGATTTCGGAAGGCAGATTTCACCAGGTGAAGCGTATGTTTGCGTCGGTTGGATGTAAGGTGACATATCTGAAACGGATCTCCATGGGAACACTTACACTTGGAACATTAGAAAAGGCAACTTACCGTAAACTTACGGAACAGGAACTGGCTTCCCTGAAAAAAGAAGCGGAAAATAAACAATCATCAGGAGTATAAAATTATGTACGAAGGGTATCTGCCGATTTCAAAACAGGATATGCAGGAACGCGGGATTAAACAGCTGGATTTTGTATATGTGTGCGGAGACGCATATGTAGATCATCCGTCTTTTGGTCATGCAATCATTGCCAGACTGCTGGAGGCACATGGCTATACGGTGGGCATCATTGCGCAGCCGGACTGGAAGGATGATGCTTCTATTTCCGTGCTTGGCGTTCCAAGACTTGGCTTTTTGGTTTCTGCCGGAAATATGGATTCTATGGTAAATCATTATTCGGTATCCAAAAAACGCCGTGCAACCGATTCCTATACCCCGGGAGGCGTAATGGGAAAGCGACCGGATTATGCTACCGTGGTGTACTGTAATCTGATCCGGCATACATACAAGAAGACCCCGATCATTATCGGTGGAATTGAAGCCAGTCTGCGCCGTCTGGCACATTATGATTACTGGTCCAACAAGGTGAAACGTTCGATCCTGCTTGATTCCGGTGCAGATCTGATTTCTTATGGAATGGGAGAACACAGTATCATTGAAATCGCAGATGCATTGAATGCCGGAATCGATGTGCATGATATTACCTTTATTGACGGAACCGTATTTAAAACAAAAAACCGTGATCTGATCTATGACGCCATCGAGTTACCGGATTATGATGAGATCAAAGAAAATAAGCGTTCGTTTGCGCAGAGTTTTTATAAGCAGTACTGTAATACAGATCCATTTTCCGGAAAGCGCCTGTTTGAGCCTTACGGTGGAACCACATTTGTTGTGCAGAATCCACCGGCAAAGCCATTGACACAGACGGAAATGGATGAAGTCTATGCACTTCCGTATATGCGGAATTATCATCCGTCATATGAAAAAGACGGAGGGGTTCCTGCGATCCGGGAGATTAAGTTTTCCCTGATCAGCAACCGCGGATGTTTTGGAGGATGCAGTTTCTGTGCGCTGACGTTTCATCAGGGCAGAATTATCCAGACGAGAAGCCATGAGTCGATCATTGACGAGGCAAAACAGATCATTCAGGAACCGGACTTCAAAGGGTATATCCATGATGTCGGGGGACCTACGGCGAATTTCCGTGCACCGGCATGCAAAAAGCAGATGACGAAGGGAGCCTGTCCGACGAAACAGTGCCTGTTCCCAAAACCATGTAAGAATCTGGAGGTAGACCATAAGGATTACATTGCCCTGCTGAAAAAGCTGCGGGTGCTTCCGGGTGTGAAAAAAGTATTTATCCGTTCGGGTATCCGTTTTGACTATCTGATGTATGATAAGGATCGTACATTTTGCGGGAACTGTGCGAGCATCATGTGAGCGGGCAGTTGAAGGTGGCACCGGAACATATCAGCAATACCGTTTTACAGAAACTGGGAAAGCCAAGTGTGGAAGTATATAACAGTTTTGTAAAAGCGTATAAAGATATGAATAAAAAAATCGGAAAAGAGCAGTATCTTGTGCCGTATCTGATGTCTTCCCATCCGGGATCGACGCTGAAAGAAGCGGTTGAACTGGCAGAGTATCTGCGGGATTTAGGTTACATGCCGGAACAGGTACAGGATTTTTATCCGACACCGTCAACGATTTCTACCTGCATGTATTATACAGGACTGGACCCGCGGACGATGGAACCTGTATATGTGGCAACCAATCCGCATGAAAAAGCCATGCAGCGTGCACTGATCCAGTATCGCAACCCGAAAAATTACGATCTGGTACATGAAGCATTAATCAAAGCAGGACGTCAGGATCTGATCGGATTTGATTCCAAATGTCTGATCCGTCCACGCCGGCCGAAAAAAAGACGCGGGTACTTCCTACCGGTCATCCAGACAGGGAAAGAAGGCACCGGCAGGCAAGGCTGCTGCCGGAAAGATGGTGACCGCAAAACACAAAAAGAAAACCATCCGCAACATCCATAAAAAGAAGTAGGAAACGTTATGAAAACATTTACCATCGGCACGAATGATGCCAACCAGCGGTTTGATAAATATTTAAAAAAACTGCTGCCCAATGCATCGGTCAGTTTTTTATATAAGATGCTTCGAAAAAAGAATATTACTTTGGACGGAAAAAAAGCGACCGGGAAGGAGACGCTGCAAAAAGGCGCGCAGGTAGCGGTGTTTTTCAGTGATGAAACACTGCATAAATTTATGCAGGATACAAAAAAACTGCAGGAAGAGTTTCACATGCTGCAGCGTCTGCCAATGAAGGGGCTTTCCATCATTTATGAAGATACGGATATTCTCATCGCGGATAAGCCATACAATATGCTTTCCCAGAAAGCAAAAGAACAGGATCTGTCTGCCAATGAATATCTGCTCGGCTATCTGATCCGGAGCGGGGCACTTTCTCTGGAGACATTCGGCACGTTTCGTCCGTCAGTGTGCAACCGGCTGGATCGCAATACGACAGGACTTCTTCTGATGGGCAAAACGCTTGCCGGCGCGCAGATGCTTTCCGAGGGGCTGCGGGAACGTACCATTCATAAATTTTACCGTGCCATTGTATCCGGGAACGTTACAAAACCGGTACATCTGTCCGGATGGCTTATCAAAGACGAACATACCAATCAGGTAAAGATTCTGACACAGGAACAAAAAGATGCTGTACGGATTGAGACTTCTTATACGTCCGTACAGGCGAAAGGAACATGCAGTCTGTTGGAAATCTGCCTGATTACCGGAAAAACACATCAGATTCGTGCACATCTGGCATCTGTCGGTCATCCGGTTATCGGAGATCGCAAGTATGGGGACCCGTCAGTGAATCACAAATTTTATAGTACCTTTCATGTGGATCATCAGCTGCTTCATGCGTATCGTCTGGAATTTCCGGACGGAAGAGTTTTTACTGCTCCGATGCCCGAAATATTTAAAGAAATTATGGAAAAGGAGCGTGGATAGCAGATGCCGACCTGGAATTCAAGGGGACTGCGCGGATCAACACTGGAGGATCTTTTAAACCGTACAAACGAAAAATATGCACAGAACGGTCTGGCGCTGATCCAGAAGATCCCGACACCGATTACTCCTATTAATATTGATAAAGAAACCAGACACATCACACTTGCCTATTTTGAACAGAAAAGTACCGTGGATTATATTGGAGCTGTACAGGGAATTCCGGTGTGTTTCGATGCAAAGAATGCAACACCGACACCTTTCCGCTTGCCAATGTTCATCCGCATCAGGTGGCTTTTATGGAGCAGTTTGAAAAGCAGGAGGGAATAGCGTTTCTTCTGATATCTTTTACGCACAGGAGGAATTTTATTATCTGCGTTTTTCCGATCTGGAGAAGTTCTGGAACCGGGCTCTGGATGGTGGACGGAAAAGCTTTCGGTATGAGGAGCTGAATCCGGCCTATTTTCTGCCAAAGGTATCAGGGTACTGATTCCCTATCTTCAGGTTCTCCAGAAGGATTTAGAGGACAGGGATTGACAATCTTTGGATTATTTCTTATAATAGCGTTGTTTCATGTGCTACCAAATTATCACGGTATCACTTTAAAATAGTAAAGCGAGAGGTTCGATTATGACAGACCAGATGTTACATACGCCGGACGGAGTCCGGGATATTTATAACGGAGAGTGCAAACAGAAATTACTGTTGCAGGAGAGATTACACGATGTATTGCGTCAATATGGATATCGTGATATTCAGACACCAACGTTTGAATTTTTTAATATTTTTGGAAAAGAAATCGGTACAACACCATCCAAAGATCTGTATAAGTTTTTTGACAAGGACGGAAGCACGCTGGTACTTCGTCCGGATTTTACTCCATCTATTGCAAGAAGTGCTGCAAAGTACTATACCGAGGATGATATGCCGGTAAAACTTTGTTATATGGGAAACACGTTTATCAATTCCAACGCGTATCAGGGACGCTTAAAGGAAACGACACAGTGCGGTGCGGAGCTGATCGGAGACGGAACGGTTGCTGCTGACGCAGAAATACTTGCCATGGTAGTGGAGTCCCTTCTTTCGAGCGGACTGAAAGAATTTCAGATCTCGGTTGGACATGCACAGTTTTTCCGCGGGCTGGCAGAGGCGGCAGGACTTGATGAGGAACAGCAGCAGGAATTAAGAGAACTGCTTGCCAATAAAAATTATTTCGGTGTGGAAGAAATGGTAGAGGGAATGCATTTAAATGACACGTTAAAGAAACTGTTTTCCCTTCTCGGAAGTTTTGAGACACAGGTAGAAGAACTTGCTGAGGCAAAGTCTCTTGCTTCGGATTACCCGAACATTCTTTCCGCAATTACTGATCTGGAAAAACTCGGATCGTTTCTGCGGTTATACGGAATTGAAAAATACGTTTCGTTTGAACTCGGAATCATCAGCAATTACCATTATTATACCGGTATTATTTTTGCAGGATATACGTTTGGAACAGGAGAACCTGTGGTAAAGGGAGGACGCTATGACAGGCTGCTTACATATTTCGGAAGAAAAGCACCGGCCATTGGTTTTGCCATTGTTGTGGACCAGCTTCTTTCCGCTCTTTCCAGACAAAAGATCACACTTCCGTCCGAAGAGAAAAATCAGATGATCGTTTACGCGGAAAATAAGATTGCGGAAGCAGTAGAAAAAGCGAAAGAACTTCGCGCTCAGGGAATTTCGGTTTCTCTGATCCAGATGCAGGAAGGCCGGAGCAAAGATGATTATCTGAGCTATGCATGAAGGATCACGTTTCAAAAGTAGAATTTATAGAGGAAGCATAGGAGGAGATCATGGAAGAAAAGAGATATCTGACGTTTGCACTGGGAAAGGGACGTCTGGCAAAAAAGACACTCGAACTGTTTGAAAAAATAGGAATCACCTGTGATGAGATCCGTGATCCGGATACCCGTAAACTGATCTTTGTCAATGAGGAACTTGGACTTCGGTTTTTCCTTGCCAAGGGACCGGATGTGCCTACATATGTAGAGTATGGTGCAGCCGATATTGGAATTGTCGGAAAAGACACGATTTTAGAAGAGTCGAGAAATATTTATGAAGTGTTGGATCTTGGATTCGGAAAATGCAAAATGTGCATCTGTGGACCGGAAAGTGCTGCGGAACTTTTGCAGCATCATGAACAGATCCGTGTGGCAACCAAGTATCCGCGGATTGCCAAAGATTATTTTTATAACAAAAAACATCAGACGGTTGAGATTATCAAGCTGAATGGTTCCATCGAACTTGCACCGATCGTTGGACTATCAGAGGTAATCTGTGATATAGTAGAGACAGGTACGACCTTGCGTGAAAACGGGCTGACGGTGTTAGAGGAAGTTTGTCCGCTTTCTGCACGCGTGGTCGTAAACCAGGTAAGTATGAAAATGGAAAATGAACGAATCACAAAACTGATCCGCGATTTGAAAAAAGTCATTTAGGAGGGACATCATGAGAATTTTAAAACTTACAGAGGATACCAGAAAAGATATTCTGCAGAATCTCTTAAAAAGAAGCCCGAATAATTACGGTGAGTTTGAAGGCCGTGTAAACGCCATTATTGAAGAAGTGCGAAATAACCGCGATCAGGCAGTTTTTAATTATACCAAGCAGTTTGACGGTGCGGACATCAATGCCGGCAATATTCTTGTAACAGAAGAAGAGATTGCCGAGGCCTATGAGCAGGTTGACACGACATTGCTTGCAGTGATCCGCAAGTCTCTTGTAAATATCAAAAAATATCATGAAAAACAGGTACAGAATTCCTGGTTTACGACAGAGGACGGTATCATTCTTGGGCAGAAAGTTACCGCACTTGCGACGGTTGGTGTCTATGTTCCGGGCGGAAAGGCCGTGTATCCTTCTTCCGTACTGATGAATGTTCTTCCGGCAAAAGTTGCGGGAGTAGACCGTATTGTAATGTGTACGCCACCAGGCAAAGATGGAAAAGTATATCCTTCCACTCTGGTTGCAGCCAAAGAAGCCGGAGTTGATGAGATCTATAAAGTCGGTGGAGCACAGGCAATTGCTGCCATGGCATTTGGAACCGAAAGTGTGCCAAAGGTTGACAAGATTGTCGGGCCGGGAAATATTTATGTCGCACTTGCCAAAAAAGCAGTGTTTGGTTATGTCAGCATTGATTCCATTGCAGGACCGAGTGAGATTTTAGTGCTTGCGGATGAGACTGCAAATCCACGCTATGTTGCAGCGGATCTGTTATCCCAGGCAGAACATGATGAGATGGCATCTGCAATTCTGATCACCACAAGCCAGAAACTTGCAGAAGAAGTATCTGCAGAGATTGATCAGTTTGTCGCAGAACTTCCAGAAAAGAGATCATCCAGAAGTCCCTGGACAATTACGGATATATTCTTGTGGCAGATAATATGGAAGAAGCAATTGATACCGTAAATGCGATTGCATCCGAACATATGGAAATCGTCACAGCAGATCCGTTCCACGTAATGACAAAGATCCGCAATGCCGGTGCTATCTTTATCGGAGAGTATTCCTCCGAGCCGCTTGGCGATTACTTTGCCGGACCAAACCATGTTCTTCCGACAAAACGGAACGGCCAAGTTCTTTTCCGCACTTTCCGTGGATGATTTTATTAAAAAGTCCAGCATTATTTCTTACTCACGGGAAGCGCTTGAAAAAGTACATAAAGATATTGAGCAGTTTGCAGAATGTGAGAAACTGACCGCACATGCAAACTCCATCCGCGTTCGGTTTGAGTAGTATATGGGAAAGAAAGTCTAAAAGGAGCAGATTATGGAAAAAAGACAGATCAGCACAACACGCAAAACAAAAGAGACGGACATTCAGGTGACTTTAAATCTGGATGGAAGCGGTATTTCCCATATTGAGACAGGCATTGGATTTTTTGATCATATGCTGGAGGGATTTTCCAAGCACGGTTTCTTCGATCTGCATATGGAATGTGATGGAGATCTTCAGGTCGACAGCCATCATACGATCGAAGACTGCGGAATCGTACTTGGAGATGCGATCAAAAAGGCATTGGGGGACAAAAGCGGAATCAAACGATTTGGAAGCTGTATCCTTCCGATGGATGAGACACTTGTTTTGTGTGCGGTAGATCTATCCGGACGTCCATATCTTGTATTTGACGGCGAATTTACTACGGAGCGTCTGGGAACACTTGATACCGAAATGATCCGTGAATTTTTCTATGCGGTCTCCTACAGTGCGGGCATGAATCTGCACATTAAGGTGTTAAGCCCCGGAAATAATCATCATATGGCAGAAGCGATGTTTAAGGCATTTGCCAGAGCTTTGGATGAAGCGGTTTCCCATGATCCGAGAGTAAAAGGAATTCTGTCAACGAAAGGAAGTTTGTAATACATGAAACAAAAAAACATTGTCGCGACGCTTTATTTAAAAGATGGTCATGCAGTAAGATCCATGACCGATTTTACGCCGGTAGATGCGAATGTTTATCGACTGTGCCAGTTATACAACGACAGTGGAGTTGACAAGATCATTATTTTTGACCTGTCTACCAGCGATGATGAGCATGAAAAGAATGTCAATACGATTCGAAACATCAATCGCAACATTGATATTAAAGTATGCGCAGGAGGAAACATTAACCGTCTGGAAGACATCAAAACTTTTGTTTGCGGGATGCCTTCAGGTGATTTTAAATGCTTCTAAGCCTTCGAGCATCGGACTGGCGGAGGAAGCCAGTGCACGTTTTGGCAAAGACCGGATTCTGCTCTCTATCAACAATGTGGATTTTATTTTTAAGAATCAGGATTCGATTGAAAATACATTCCATGAAGCACTGGTGTTAAATCCGGAAATTCTGGATGCACTGGAAAATCTGACCAACATTCCGTATGTGGTGGAACTTCCGGATTATAATTTTGACGAGATCGTAAGGCTGCTGAAGCGGGAAAAAATCCGAGGAATTGCGGGTCCGTTCATCAATGATACTTCAACGGATATTATGAAGTTAAAGTCTTCTCTGCTTCAGGAAGGCATCAATATGTATAATTTTGCACCGGATCTGTCCTGGGAGGATCTGAAACTGAATTCGGACGGAATGGTTCCGGTCATTGTGCAGGATTACCGTACAGATGAAGTGCTGATGCTTGCATACATGAACAAAGAGGCGTTTGATACGACAATTAATCTCGGGAAAATGACTTACTGGAGCAGAAGCCGTGATGAACTCTGGACCAAAGGCCTGACTTCCGGGCATTTCCAGTATGTGAAATCCCTGACGGCTGACTGCGACTTTGATACGATTCTGGCAAAAGTCTCCCAGGTAGGGGCTGCCTGTCACACCGGAAACCGTACCTGTTTTTTCAATAGCATCGTACAAAAAGAGTATGTTGAGAAAAATCCGCTGAAGGTACTTGAGAGCGTGTATGATATTATCAAGGAACGTAAAGCACATCCGCAGGATGTTCCTATACCAATTATCTGTTTGGGAAAGGAACCGATAAGATTTTGCAGAAACTTGGGGAAGAGTGTACGGAAATTGTAATTGCAGCGAAAAATCCGGAACCGGAAAACATCAAATACGAGATTTCCGATTTTCTGTATCACTGTATGGTGCTTATGGTGGAAAAAGGCATTACCTGGGAAGAGATTGCCAATGAACTTGCCCAGCGATAAAAAATAAATGTTAAGAGGTATCTATGAGAAAACTAGCTTTAAGTGACGAGATTCTGATGCAGATTGAAAAACCTGCACGCTATATCGGTAATGAGCTGAATTCTGTAGTAAAAGATGACACATCGCAGATTCGTTTTGCGATGTGTTTTCCTGATGTATACGAAATTGGTATGTCACATCTTGGAATTCAGATCCTATACGACATGTTTAACCGCAGAGAGGACACCTGGTGTGAACGTGTCTATTCCCCATGGCCGGATCTGCATAAAATTATGAAGGAGCAGAATATTCCGCTGTTCGGACTTGAGTCCCAGGAACCGATCAAAAACTTTGATTTTGTCGGTCTGACTCTGCAGTATGAGATGTGCTACACCAATATTTTACAGATTCTGGATCTGGCACAGATTCCGCTTCTTTCGGCTGACCGTGGGGACGAAGACCCGATTATTTTAGGTGGAGGACCATGTTCTTATAATCCGGAACCGATTGCAGACTTTTTTGATTGTTTTTATATTGGAGAAGGGGAGACACAGTATGATACATTTTTAAATCTCTATAAGTCGATGCGGGCATCCGGACAGTATTCAAGAAAGGCATTTCTGCATGAGGCGGCAAAAATAGAGGGCATTTATGTCCCGTCGCTGTATGAAGTCCGTTACAAAGAAGATGGCACGATAGCGGCATTTACTCCTGTTTATGATGATATTCCGGCAACCATCAAAAAGCAGGTGGATATGGATCTGACCGGCTCGGTTTATCCGGAAAAACCGGTGGTTCCATTTATCAAAGCAACACAGGATCGCGTGGTGCTTGAAATACAGAGGGGCTGTATCCGCGGATGCCGTTTCTGTCAGGCCGGCATGATTTACCGGCCAAACCGGGAAAAGGGCGTAAAACGACTGAAAGAACTTGCACAAACCATGCTTGCATCGACCGGCTATGAAGAGATTTCCTTAAGTTCTCTCAGTTCATCGGATTATTCCGATCTGGAGGAACTGATCAATTTCCTGATTGAGGAGTGTGACAAAAAACATGTCAATATTTCCCTGCCATCCCTTCGTATTGATGCCTTTTCCCTTGATATTATGCAGAAAGTGCAGGACATCAAAAAAGCAGTCTGACATTTGCCCCGGAGGCAGGTTCCCAGAGACTGCGAAATGTCATCAATAAAGGCCTGACGGTTGACAATATTCTGACCGGTTCCCATGATGCGTTTGTCGGCGGCTGGAATAAGGTCAAGCTTTATTTTATGCTTGGACTTCCAACGGAAACAGAAGAAGATATGCGGGCGATCCCGGAACTGGCAAACGAGATTGCCGCTTTGTATTATGACACCGTGCCAAAGGAACAGAGAAACGGAAAATGCCAGATTACAATCAGTACTTCCTTTTTTGTACCGAAACCTTTTACCCCGTTCCAGTGGGCTACCATGTTAGACCCATCAGATTATCTGGCGCGTGCCAAGATTGTCAATGATCATGTAAAGGAACAGTTAAACCACAAGAGTATCCGTTACAACTGGCATGAAGCCGATGTGACGGTATTGGAAGGAATTCTTGCGCGCGGAGACCGTAAGATTTCAAAAGCAATTCTTTATGTGTATGAACACGGCGGATTTTTCGATGCGTGGTCGGAATTCTTTCACTATGATCTGTGGCTGGAGGCATTTGCTGCATGTGGCATTGATATTGATTTTTATACCAAGAGAGCACGAAGCGATGATGAAATTTTCCCGTGGGATTTTATTGATGTCGGTGTGACAAAGGCATTTATGCTGCGTGAATGGAAAACCGCGCTCAGTGAGACGGTGACACCAAACTGCCGGATGCGCTGTTCCGGATGTGGTGCAAGACAATTTGGAGGAGGTGTCTGCTTTGAAAATCAGAATTAAATTTCGAAAATGGGGTGTCATGAAATTCATCGGACACCTGGATATGATGCGCTATTTTCAGAAAGCGGTCCGGCGTGCAAAGATTGATATCCGTTATTCGGAAGGATATTCTCCGCATCAGATTATGTCCTTTGCGGCGCCGCTTGGAGTCGGAATCACAAGCGATGGCGAATATTTTGATATTGAAGTCAATGAATCCATGACATCTAAGGAGCAGTCGCTGCACTGAATGAAACCATGGTAGATGGTGTGGAGGTTACTTCCTTATGTGAAACTGCCGGATAAAGCGAAAACCGCGATGTCAATTGTGGCAGCAGCGGATTACCGGCTGAGCTATAAAGAAGGTACGAAAGTCCGTTTTCAACGAAGAATGGAAAAGAATCGTCAAAGAACGGTTTTTGGACAGCCCACAGTTTACCATTATCAAAAAGACGAAAAAAAAAGTGAACGGGAAGTGGACCTAAAACCATTGGTATACGCGTTTTCCGTTGAAGAGGAGCAGGGACGCTCGGCATTTTTCCTGCAGGTTTCTACGGGCAGTGTGGATAATATCAACCGGAACTGGTACTTCATCGGTTTATCAGCTTTGCGGACTGGAATACTGTGAATCCGCAATCCAGATCCACCGGCTCGAAGTTTATGCGAGGGATGAACAGGGGCAGCTGGTTGGGCTTTCCAGCATGGGAGAGGAAATTGTTTAAATGAATCGGATCGTTGTCACAAAACTGGAACATCATCAGACAGAGTATCTTGCTTATCTGGTTTTGGATGAGAACCGGAAGCTGCAGGAACTTCAGGTTTTTGAACCGGAAGAAAATACTCTGCTGGATCATATTTATGTAGGATATGTAGAGAAGATTGTGCCCAATATTCATGCCGCTTTTGTGCGCATTGCGGATGGACAGAAATGCTATCTTCCGCTGAATGATGTGAAAAACCCGGTGTATACCAGAAAATTATCCAAAAAAGAAGCGCTCTGTGAAGGGGATGAGTTGCTGGTGCAGGTTGTAAAAGATGCGGTAAAAACCAAAGATCCGGTCGTAAGCACCAAGCTTGTAGTGCATGGACATTACTGTTTCCTTTCGACAGAGAATACCTGTCTTGGCGTTTCTAAAAAATTATCCCAGGAGGAATCAAAAAGACTGTCGGCTCTTTTAGAGAACACGTGTAAGGATCATGAAGCAGAAGGGTACGGGCTGGTATTCAGAACCAATGCAGGGGCGGTTCTGGAAACCGAATTATGCGAAGATATCGAGCTGGTGCAGAAAGAATACCGGGCTTTAAAGAAGACCGGTACACATCAGAATGCCGGAGATCTGGTGTACCGGAATCTCCCCGGCTATCTGGCGCGGTTAAAAGCAGAAAATTTTGAAAAAACAGATCTGGTTCTTACGGATGGTCAGGATCTGTATCAGGAGATCTGTGCATACCTTCCCCATCTTGTGGAAGAAAAGAAGTGCAGCTTTACCGGATGATGCGGTCAGTCTTTCGACTTTATATCATCTGCGGGGCAATATGCAGGAACTGCTTTCTTCCAAAGTATGGCTTGATTCCGGAGCCAATATTATCATTGAATCTCTTGAAACCCTGACGGTCATTGATGTCAACAGCGGAAAAAACCGGTCCCGCCGGGAAGAGGCTTTATTTGCGATCAATGTTGAAGCGGCAAAAGAGATTGCACGGCAGCTTCGTCTGCGCAACATTTCAGGGATGATCCTCGTGGATTTCATCAATCTGAAAAAGAAAGAACAGCAGCAGAAGCTGATTTCCGTTATTCGGGAGGAATTACAAAAAGATTCGGTTCCCGCAAATTTTATCGATATTACCAGACTTGGCTGGTGGAACTGACCCGGAAAAAAGTATACAAATCTTTGCGTGAAATTTTATCATAAACAGCTTGACGAACAGGTGGTCATGTGCTATTATACACTAGTATGCCGCACAGTGAGGTAAAAGTTTGCTTATTGGCAACACCGTAACTGGCGAGTAATGATAAATAGGAGGTGCCATATGTACGCAATTATAGCAACAGGTGGTAAACAGTACAAAGTATCCGAGGCGATATCATTACCATTGAAAAGCTTGGAGTTGATGCTGGTGAGAAGGTTACTTTTGATCAGGTATTAGCAGTATCCGGAGACGATATGAAGGTTGGA
>ENA-OQAS01000620-OQAS01000620.1-human-gut-metagenome-genome-assembly--contig:-NODE-620-length-18523-cov-4.200424_pt1 | contig 18523 bp, 25 predicted proteins | sample MGYA00242733_ERZ504523 | MGnify/ENA primary metagenome ERZ504523 (study PRJEB26092, sample SAMD00036239) | human gut metagenome | host: Homo sapiens | study: EMG produced TPA metagenomics assembly of...
TGGTTTTTTCTTTGTCTTTCACATATTCGATGGAACGGTCCAGGCGGTGGACGGGGATAACACTTGTATAAGCCATCTGTCATTACCACTCTTCCTTTACCAGATGCCATGTCTCTTTGGTAAGCCGCAGCATTTCCTGAATACTCTGCTCGCTTGCCATACCAGAAGCATTGGCAACATGTGCAAGCTGATTGGCATTGTTGCATAAGCCTGCAATCTTTCGGAGCAATTCGGGATGATGCTCACAGGGTTTTGCATGAACCTGCGCTCCTAAAATCAACGAACGCATAAACTCTTCCCGGCTCAGACCGCTTCTTTCGACCTGCTCATTCAGTTCCCTGACTTCCCTTGCATTAAGCCGTACCGGGATCACATGGTTTCGTTTTCGCATTGCATCACCGTCCTTCTTTTTTCTCTTCCTCTTTCATCATACCGCCAAGATCCTCATCGGATTTTTTCGCTGCAACCATGCAACAGGTCACTATCACTCCTATAAATCCTCCGCTCATCAATGCGATTACAATCATTACTCCATTTCTTAACATGACTTGATCCTTCCTTTCCATTTCCGTCTGTGTCCGGGGGATTGGGGTTCTCAAGTGCGTTTGGATATCCAACGCTATGCTTGCAAAACGAGTACCGCCAGTTTCTGTAGCACCGGATTGACTCGATTCTGATTTATTTTGATTCTTTTATCTGTACCAGTCCATCAAGTGTCGTACAAATGATATGGAGTCTGTCTGCCATACTGATTTCGGTATTCATTGTTCCTGTCACTTCTTTCCCACATACGACTACCATCCGGCATCTCCGTAAAAGGATATGGGACATTCTTCCATATCCCTGCATATCTTCTGCATCAGACTCTTCCAAGAATGGTGAGAATACAAATCTCGGACAGATTGGTACATACCCAAGTTCATAGATTTTTCTGCAATATTTCTGCACTTTTACCCGGCTTTCTTCTGCTGAACAGCACACATAAGCCAGCGCCTGTTCCATACGCTCCATCTCCTTCCTGCATCCAGTTGGATGCCACTCATTTTCTCTATAAAAACAAGATGTCCAATTGGACATCCCGGCTACTTTTCATCCTCTTTCTGCTCTGCTTCTAATGCAATTTTCACTCTGTCACTTCCCAGTTTGTAGTAGGCATCTGTTACCTCAATTCCCACTGCACGATAACCTGTCATAACCGCTGCAAGGACAGTTGTTCCTGCTCCGACAAACGGGTCCAGGATCAGCCTCTCGGTTCACAAATCTGGATAACATCTTTCATAAGCTGCAACGGTTTCTCTGTCACATGAATCCGGTTCTGCGGATTGCCATATCGGAAGACGCCCGGCAGACAAGATACCGGACGGTTGATCGGCATCGGTCCGTTACTGCCCCACACAATATATTCAGCCTGCTGGCGGAAACGGCCTTTCTGTGGACGGGAGTTTCCCTTATCCCACACCGCTGTTCCTCTCCAGATCCATCCTGCCCACTGCAATGCATCGGTAATGGATGGATACTGTCTCCAGTCAATAAACAGACAGATCGGCGCCCCTTTCTTGCAGGCTTTTCGGACATCATACAGCCACTCAGCCATCCAGTGTGTCCAGGATCTCTGATCCTTATTATCTCCATCGAAATCCGGGAGTGCATTTGCAGCACTCATACTGCTGTATTTCTGATTGGTGGTGCGGTTCCTTTCATTCTGCTTTGTCCCTCCGGATGCATACGGCGGATCGGTAATGACTGCATCAAAGATTCCCGTCTGGAATGCTTTGACCAGTTTCAGCGTATCTCCATGTAAAATCTTCCAGTTCTTCCCTTCGGCATATTCCTCCGGGTATGTTCCCTCTTTCATAAGTTCTTCCAAACTCAGGTCATTTGTCATAGGCATCATCCTTTCTGTTCTCAGCGCTCCGGCTGATTTTTCTTCTTTGTTTGTTTTTTCTGGTAGGACTTTGGCGGTTTCAGTTTCTCAGGAACAGAAAAAGCTCTCCACTTTCCATTTTCATATAAGAACATATCTTTTGTGTGGTTATTAAATATATCCCAAGGGAAAATATCCCCTTTGATATAGATATTTCCTCTTACTTCTCCATACACATGGCTTTCTCCACCGATAACAGGTGCATTTACTCCTACCGTATCAATAAATGCTTTTCCACTGATTATCGCATTTTCCTTTATCTCACCGCCACAGATATAACAGTCTCTCTTTGCAACTGCTCTGTCATAAAAAGTAGCATCTCCGGTAACAACCGCATAACCTCTGACCAGACTGCATCATAAAGTGCAGCTTCTTCCTTTACCTCACCGTTTTCGCAACAGATTGCATCATCATAAATCCAGCAAGTTCCTTCCTGTGACAGGTTGTTTTCATTCTCTACAAAACCGCCCAGTGTTCCTTCTGGTACTTTCTCGTTCACATCGATCAATGCCTGTATTCGATGGAGCCATGGATATTTTGGATGTTCAATTTCTGTAATTTTATACTTACTCATGCTGTCTCCTTTATCGTTCCGGTGGATTTTTCTTTTTGGTCTTCTTTCTAGGATAATATAATGGTGGCTGTAATTTTTCGATTGCTGGTGAAATACTCCATTGTCCATGTTCAAAAATATGTGTGTCCTGCGTATTCGCTTCAATTTTTTCCCATGAAAAATATTACCATTAACATGGACATTCCCTTGTACCATCCCATAAACACGACTATCCCCGCTAATCAAAGGCTTTTGCAAACACAATGAACCAATAATGGCTTTTCCAGCAATTACAGCATCATCTTTTATTTCACCACTGCTTATATAACAACTGTCTTTTGCGACTGCATGATTATAAATTCTTGCTTTTCCGGCAACTACTGCAGTTCCTCTAACCATACTGTCATCGTAAATTTCAGCCTCTTCTCGTACCAAACCGCCTTCACAACAGATCGCATCATCATAAATCCAACACCCTCCTCCCTGTGACAGATTCGTTATACTATCTACAAAACCACCTATTGTTCCCTTTGGTACTTTCTCGTTCACATCGATCAATGCCTGTATTCGATGGAGCCATGGATACTGCGGATGTTCAATCGCTGTAATCTTATACTTATTCATATTATCTCCTTTCACCGTTCCGGCTGATGTTTCTTCTTTGTCCTTTTATTTTCTTTGGTGGCAGACTCAACTCGGTTTCTACATATTCACTGATAATCAAAAGTGCTTTGTAATAATCCCCACTTTCCAATACTCTTTTACACATTTCTTTTGCTTCTGCTGTCTGGTCATTGTTTTTCAGAAGGATTGAGGCATCGCTCATAATAGAAAAGATATTTCCATCATGTCCCAGAAGCCGTAACTTGGGACGTGGTTTGTTCAGATGTGATTTTTCTGTTTGTGTTTCATTTTGTGTTTTGGTTTCTTCCTGCATTTTTGCCCGTTCCATCCCCGGATGCCAGAAATGGACATTCAAAATTCCTTCCTCTACCTGAATGTCCTGCTGTTCAAATCCTTCTCCCCATCCATCACTGTACTGCCCTGTAATATAATCACCAAGCTCTTTTAGTTCTTCTGTGTTCAGGAATTCATTTAATTCCAGTTTTGTACAGCCATATAAGGTTCCTTCCTGATTTTCTATGGTAACAACTGCACTTTTTACTTTTTCCTGAATGGATGCACTGCCGGAAAAATACTGCATAAGCTCATCTTCCCCATATCGGTTCAGTTCTTCACGGATCGCACTTTCATACCAGGCAAGGTCTGTCCCATCCAAAGGCATTCCATATGCATCATTTTCTGTCCACTCTTCTTCCCATTCCGATTCTTCCGAAATAAGATTTCCAGTCAGTTCTGTCAATAGATTGATGTGTATCGTTTCTTTTTCTTCCATTTTCTATCACCTGCTTTCCAATGGTCTGTCTCTGCACAGATTCGTCTGCTTTCTTTCTTTTGCAAGATCTGCATAGTCTGCCCCTTCTTTTTCCGGCAGATTGCAAATAATCTGATACGTTCCCTCGTAATGCTTTTTCATCTGTTCTTTTGCCCATCTCCCGGCAAAATCATTATCAGTACAGATTTCAATTTCTTTGATTTCCGGGTGGTTCTTCAGGAACTCTTCCAGTACGTCCGGTGGCTTTTTAAAACGTTCGCTCTGTATCTGTACATTTTCTTTCGGAGCAGCGATTCCCCCAAGGGAAAGCCGGTATTTATCCTGCTTTCCCTCTTCCAGTGTCATATGTGCCAGTGCATCAATACAAGCTTCGTAAACAGCAACCCGATTCGTTTCTTTTCTCGGAGGAATACAAAAACTGTACTTTTTTTCACTTCCTGCCTGTTCCATCTTGAATCCTTTTCCATTTTTTTCATAGATCCCCCGCAGGAAGGCATATCTCGCTTTTCCAGATTCATCTTTCCCGACAAAAACAGCATTATGGTACGGAACACTTTCATAAAGGATTTCCTGTGAAATACAATATGTGATCACTTCATCGCTGATCCCTCTGTGGTTTAAGTAAGCCCTGATTCGTCTGCAATTACAATATCTCTCCGGCAGTTTAAATGGTGGTTTTTCTTTTTCAACTGACTGTGTCGGAAGAAAAGACGGACGTTCTTCACACAACAGCTTTACGGCATCTGTAAATTTCATCCCATCCACTTCTATGAGGAAACGCAGTGCAGACACGCCACCGATATCTCTGGACTTCCAATGCCATTTACTGGACAGTTCATTGATTTTAAAACTGTCGTGGTCTGTCAACTGCCATTCATTTCTGGTTCTTGTCTTTTGCAGTCTCTGTGCCTGATGCGTTCGTAAATACTCATACGCAGTCATGTTCTTTGCTGCCTGAATCTCCTCTTCCGTTACCCAGGGCATTACAGAATGGTATCCTGAAGAGCCAGTACCTTATCAGTTCGCTCCCAAGGAAACTCCTTTCTTCCAAAGTGTCCAAAAACTGCCGTCTGCCGGAAAATCGGACGGTTCAGTCTAAGAGATTCCATGATCTGGACGGGTGTCACTCCAAACACCAGTGGGATTGCTGCCGCCAGACAATCATCCGCACACACTTTTCCTGTACCAAAGGTGTCTACCTCAATCATAACCGGCTCTGCTACTCCGATTGCATAAGCCAAAGACACCTGACACTTGCTTGCAAACTCAGCAGCTACTATATTCTTGGCGATATACCTTGCCATATAAGCTGCCGAACGATCTACTTTCGAACAGTCTTTTCCCGAAAATGCACCGCCGCCATGCGGAACCATACTGCCATAAGTATCCACCATCAGCTTTCTTCCGGTCAGTCCGGTATCTGCATCAAATCCTCCGCACACAAATTTTCCTGACGGATTGATCAGAATCTTCGTATCCTCATCCGGCGGCAGTAATCTGAGTGCTGAGCGAAGCACCTTCTCCCTGATCTCGGTCTCTAGCTTCTTCAGACTCTTTTCTGCACTATGCTGGCAGGAAACAACCACGCTTTCCAGTCTCACTGGTTTTCATCTTCATATTCTACGGTTACCTGTGCTTTCCCATCCGAAAAGATATCTTTGATATATCCGCTTCTTCTGCAAGCCGAAGTTCACGGGTGATCCGGTGTGCCAAAACGATAGGCATTGGCATAAGCTGTGCGGTTTCATCACACGCATAACCGACCATAACGCCTGATCTCCAGCTCCCCTGCTTCTGTCTCTTCCCTTTTTTCCATTGTTGTCCCGGAATTCTTTTGATACACTCACTGCTTTTGCGATATCCGGACTCTGCTGGTGTACAAACGTATCCATTTCTATTCCATCCGTACAATATCCGCATTCTCCCAGAACCTTTCGGATCACATCAAACACTGGCGGCTCATATCCGCTGCTGATTTCTCCAGCCACAAACACATTTCCTCTTGTCGCAAGCACTTCACATGCAACCCTTGAAGACGGATCATGTTTCAGACATTCGTCTAAGATTGCGTCTGCGATCTGGTCACATACTTTATCCGGGTGTCCTTCTGTTACTGATTCTGCTGTATAATAACGTTTCATTTTTCTTCTCCTTATATCTACAAGTCCTGCCACTGGCAAATCCTTACTTACGAATGCATGGTAAGATAAACAGGGCAGGAGCTGCCTGATACACATCTCCTGCCCTGCCGGATTGATTTATCCAGTTATTCTTCTTTTATTTTTCTTCTGTTTCTTCTTTGTTTTCCGTCATTTTTGACTTCTTTCTGCGGTACACAGTCATCCCTGTAACTGTTCCGGCAGATGCCAGTGCAAGCAGGACAAATCCCCATACTTTCTGGTTATCCCCTGTTTTTGGTGCATTGGTCTTTTCGGTTGTTTTCTCCGGTGTTCTGGCATCTTTCATTTCCACTTTCTGCACTTCCATCGTATCTTTCAATGTAAATGTAACATCTTCGGCAATCTCATAACCATCCGGTGCTGTGATCTCACGCAAGGTAAGTTCCTCATTGACCGGAAGCTTCGCAACAGAATGTGGCTTTCCGTCCGTGATCCACTCTTCCAGAACAGTTCCGTCTTTTCGGATGATCTGAAGTTTTGCCCCTTCCAGTTCTTTCCCTGTGGTAATGTCTGTTTTGGAAATTTCCACTTTGGAATATTCGTCTTTCATTTCAACCTTTGTCACACTTCCGTCTTCTTTGACTTCAAAGGTCACATCGCTGGCAGACACATAGCCGTCTTCATAAGGAGCCAGTTCTTCATGCAAGGTATAAGTTCCTTCCGGCAGACCATAGATCACATGATCTTCTTTGGTACTGGTCCATTCTTCCACGATATTTCCGTCTGTGTCGATTACCTGAAGTTTTGCTCCCTCCAGCTCGCTTCCGGTGGTTGCATCTGTCTTGCTGATCCGTGTCTCGGTCGGCTGGTTCTCAACTTCTTTACTCAGTACAATCTTTTCAAGATTCTGGTTTTCGTAGGATGCATCTACTTTCCATACTTCCTCGTTCGGAAGATATCCGGCTTTTCTGACTTCCTCTTTGACATAATATTTCCCATGTGGAAGGTCACTGTCAAAGGTCAGATTTCCGTTCTTGTCGGTTGCTTTCTTTTCCAGCAGGGTATCCTTCTCTACAAGAACTTCTCCCTGATTAGAGACGATATCTTCCCCGGCATACAGTCCGAAGATGACTCCTTCCAGTTTTTCTCCTGTAACAGAATCCTTCTTTTCTACCGATACGGACACTTTCTGTCTCTCGTTTTTGTAGGTAACCCCTTCATAAACAACTGCCTGCGTATCATCCTCGGCTGTCAGGGTAAATTCTTTCTGCTCGGTATTCAGGACAAAATTCTCTCCTGCCACAACTTCTTTCAGATAATAAGTTCCCAGTGGCAGGTTGTTGAGTACTGCCATTCCCTTTTCGTCTGTAGTCAGTTTGGCTACCAAATCATCTTTTTCGTAGCGGACAAGCGGATTCCATTCTTCGTCCTTTGCTCCGTCCGGTGATAGATGGTATCTTTGGCATATACTTCGAACTGGGCACCTTCTACTCCGGTTTCTTCATATTTAAAGCCTTTATAAATACCTGTTTCTTCTTTACCAGATAGAGCATTTCTTACTTTAGAGACCAGTGCTTTTACTTTTGCCAGAACAGAATCTCCTGTTACTTCGGTAAGCTGTTCTCCCTTTTTCGTCAGGAACAGGCTTCCTACCTGTTCATCGTTTTTCTGTTCTACCTCTACAATCGCTGCTCCTGTATCTGGATCAATCTGATGTGCAGTGTTTGAGGATACTGTAATTACAATACCGCTCTGTGGATTTTCTTTATATGTTCCTTTTGTAGTCTGCTCTAATGGTGAAATAATCGTTGTTCCATCATACAGGGACTCTTCGCTTCCCTGTCTTACAAATCCTTCCGGTGCTTTCACTTCTTCGATTCGATAGGTAGAGCACTTCAGTTCCTGCGGTGTGATCAGATATCCTTCCTCGTTTGTTTCGAATACACTGATCTTTTCTTTCTTCGGATACTGAACAACCTGTTCCACATATTTCTTATTTGTCACATCGTAAATCTTATAAGAAGCACCAGCCTTTAAAACCGTATTTCCAGTCTGTGCATCCTTCTTTACAATTTTCAACAAGAATTCAAACGGACGGTCATCAAACACTCTCCACTGCATAGGTTCTCTGCTGTCATTTTCCACATTTACAACAAATGGATCAATGGTTTTCAGATTCTCCGGGGTAGTGCTTTCCACTACAACATAACTTCCATACGGCAGTTCCGGGCTGACTGCGTATCCTTTTGTATCTGTGATCAGTTCCGGCACTGGTACGGCTGTTCCATTCTCATAGGTGACTGCCACCTTCTCGTTACTGAAATCATAATTTTTGAAATCACTTGCCGTATAGCTTTCTCCATTGGCCGGTTTCAGCTTTCCATTTTTCACCTGTGACAGGCTGCTGATCAGATATACCTGAAATCCTGCTCCTGCGACCAGGTCTGTTTCTGTCTGCTCTCCATCTTCACTGATCTTGATTAACTGGAATGCCTGTTTTTTTACCTGCTCTTTTACCGTAAGGTCTCTTGTCACTTCTGCAACATCCTGACCTTCATAAGTTACGGATACTTCATATTTTGTAGTATCCAGTGTATATCCTTCCGGTGGAGTGATTTCTTTTACATACATTTCTCCAAGGTATAATTCTGAGAACTCCAGTGTTCCATCATCATCGATGACTCCCTGTGCGATCAGGCTGTCCTGTTTATACAGCACCCCTGTTGTTCCATCCGGATGCACGATATCTTCTTTAGCATACAGACCATACACCGCACCTCGAAGAGCGCCGTCTCCCTGTGGCTGGAATGCAAGTGTTTCCTTATCAATCTTTGCAATCTTTACTTTTCCGGTGACCCTCTCATCTGTTGCTGTTAGCGTCAATGTCTTTCCGGCTGCAACATCCACTTGATAGACTTCCTGATTCCGTTTATATCCGGTCGGTGCAGTCACTTCTTTTACATACACAGTTTTGAGTGCGGCATCAAATAATCACTGACTGCTTTTCCGTCTGTTCCGGTTGCAGTCATCGTCATCAGCAGATTTTCGCACTTATTATCGGTGTAAATACCGTATACTGCTCCAGATAGTGGGTTCTGTGTATTGATATCTTTCTTCGTCAACTCAATACGTGTCATGTTCAGCCACTGTACGCTGAAGCTTACCGGAGCTGCTGTTTCGCTTTCGAATACACCGATATCCTGTTTGGAATCTCCGGTCGTCAGCACCAGCGTTCTCCATGTCTTTCCTACAGAACCGTATAAGTTGCCGGAAGCATAACTGCCTGTCAGCAACAGATCTGCCGACAGATAAAAGGTATCGCCACCATAAATCTGGATCTTTCCATTTGTCACACTTGTTCCTTTGGTCAGGTTATGTGCGGTGACATGTTCCGGTACACTCAGTGTCACATAATTTCTGTGATCCCCGGACAGTGTGATATTCGGTGTTTTCTGGAGATTTCCATCCCTTACTGCATTCAGTTTCGTACTGGAAAGGCTCAGTTCCCCTTTTGGCGGTTCTTCCTGTCCGAACAGGTAATTGATATATGCGATCACCCCTGCATTTACAAGGTCATTGTAATTACAGCCTGTAAATCCGGCTTCTCCTGCGTAAGCGTAGCTGGCTGCAATGTGCGTATACACATACTTTTCATCCTCTGATTTCCCGGACAGATAACTTCCTGTCAGATCTCCTGCCCCACCATAGCCATAGTAAAGGACTTTCTGCAGATTCTTGTTACTGTCCAATACCTGTGCCACATAACTTCCACTCGGTGGGGATGCTTTCTGGGACTGGAGACAGTATGCGATCTTTCCGTTTACGGTAAACAGACACGTAAGATAATTTCCAATATAGCTTGGATAATAAATGGTTCGCCCCTTTGTCAATGTAACTGTGGAACCGCTGCTTGTAGCTCTTTCAGCCGCAGACAATACCATCACATTTCCCTCTTCGATGTCCTCTTTCAGTTCTTTGACTGCCTGTGCAGATGCCTCTTCCCCGGATGCCTCGATCTCTACATCGGTATAGTTCTGCACAGGCAAGTCCGAATCATCTTCAGATTTTGTATCTGATTTTTGCTTTTCTCCACCATTGTCCTGTGCATGTGCCTGACCTTCCGTATCCGTCAGGATCACCTTTCGGCTGATGATGTAGCTGTCACTCTGATCCTTTGGTACAACCATGTAAGAGGCAATGTAAGTTCCGGCTTTGTCCGATGGTATTCCCCACCCTTTTCATCTTGGATGCTGACAAGCGTAACATCCTCTTTTTCTGCATCATAATGGATTCCTTCCATACTGGTTTCCACTGCAAATGTTTCATCCGAAATCTCTTTCGTGATATCGTCTGCCGTAACTGCCTTCTCTTTCTGACTCGTAGCCGCCTGTTCGGATGCCTGTACCTCCTGCCCCACATCCGTCTGCTCGGCAGCAAACGCATTGGCACTGCTTAAGCTACTGACGCCCATCAGGACAGCCAGTCCAAAGGCTGCGATTCTGGTTTTTAAATTCTTCACCTTCATGTGTGTTCCCTTCCTATAATAAATATATTGTTCAGTAAAATACCGCAGAAGGCTCTCCCTCTGCGGTAACATTTATCTTGTATATTGCTTTTCTGCTTTTTTCATTTCCTGTCTGGTGCGTTTTACTGCATCCATCACTGCCTTTGTCGGCAAATCGTTTTCCAGACATCCTTCCAGAATTCCATCCAGATAAAATTTCGATGGTCTTGCCGGAACATCCTTATGAGGGGAGTTCATCGTGTATACGAATACTTCCCTTAAAGCTCCAGCCTGATCCTTTACCTGAATGGTTTCTTTCCCATAAAAATTCGGAAATCCTTCATAAAAATCCAGATTCTTTTCACAAGCTTCTGTGATCTTCCATAAGACTCCATCCACATAGCTTCCTTTTTCCGGAAGCACAGTTGCAACGCCATTTCCCGGAGCTCTGCCACGAAATGCCAGCCGGTAATCTTCCAGCCGGACATTGCCAACCACTTCCGCATCCGGACAGCGGAATCTCATCTGCCCCAGGTTCATGTTACTGCCATATGCAAAATAATATCTTTCTTCTATTTTCCTCACCTCGATCTGACGTCTTCCGTCCTTTGTTTTTTCTTCAGGCACTCATATGTGCTTTTGTCATATCTCCATGCCAGATCACCTTCCAGATTTGCCAGCAGATGTTTCCGTACATTCTTATATTCTTCTCCGATTAATCCGAGCCGCAACAAAAACGTTCGGAATGTAAACGCCGGGTTTTCTGAGATCGGTGTCTTTTTCATCTGGGTGGATCTCTGATTGATCGCCTGGGCGGAAATCGCAAGTGCCAGTGTAATGTTCGCCCTCACTTTTCCTGCATGAAGGGTACTTTCAAAACAGCGCCACTCCAATGTTCCTTTGGAAAATACAGCATGTAGGTTTAACGCATAATACCGGGTACTGTCATAATGATTATGACTTCCATCCCTGCCTCCATACCAGACATTTCTTACCCGGTCCATCGTAATGGATTTGTTTGGCATTTTTCGGATTTTTTCCAATACCTCCGGACGCACCTTCTGACAATAGCTGTACTCTCTTCTTTCCTGCACTTTCAGTGCTTTGAACAGGATATCTTCCTTTGCGTACATAATGGTCAGCGCATTTTTCAGACTCTGCGGTGTATGGTTCGCCGCATCTACATGAACATGCTGACCACAGGACTCATTGACAAAACCTCCATGCCTCCGCAGACAGCGTACAACTTCCTGTAACTTTCCCATTTCATCATAGGATAATTTCGGTGATACCATCTCTGTTGAATATTCTCTATCTGCTGACACGATTCGACCACCTGATTTTCTTTGTGTATCAATGCTTCCGTCAGACATGAACTTCCACTTTTTTCCTTCCCGATCTCTCGCTGACCATATTCCGTAATACGCACCTTCATAAACGGCTTCTGTCCCGAACAGTTCTGCTACAACTTCTGCAGCCCGTTGTCTGGTGATCCCAGTCATCTCGATTTCCGTACCAAAGTACTGATCCTGAATTCCAATCATCACCGACACTATCCTTCTCAGACAGTTCCAGTTCTTTTCGCTCCGCATCTGCCTTTCGCAATAGTGCTCCGATTGCTTCGATCACCGTAACAGTTACCCCGTTCCCAGCCTGTTTATATAGCTGTGCATCCGATGTGCAGTCTATGATCTTATCGATCTGCCAGTCATAATATCCCTGCAGACGCAGACACTCTCTTGGAACCAGCCTGCGTATTCTTCCGTGATACAAGATGCCATGACGATCTGTTGCAGTAATTGTGAACATTGGTTCTTCCGGTTCCTTCACGCGTCTGCCGTTCTGCCGGACATTCTCTTTTGCTGGTGTTAAGACTGCTCTTGCTCCATCCTCTGCTAATACACCGGAACATTCTCCTTTGTGATTATGAATTCCTGATTGTCTGGTATTCAGACATCTACAATGTTCTGTTACCAATGGTGGCGGAGACAAATCTACAAAATGAAGTGTTCCCTGTTGAACACCTGTAGTCAGGGTATGTGCGATCTGGTGTCCGACTCTTCCTCTCCTGCTGTTGAGATTCGCATAGCCCAGATCGATGCTGTCCCCTTCTCTTGCAAGTTTGTAGCCGAGCTTTGTATTCTCTTTGATTGGGACACCTACATCATATAATCCTGTCTTGCCGCCCATTCCACCTGCCTGTGAGGTCAGGGTACAGCTTAGTCCTTTGGGACTGTAGACTCTTTTTCCCTGACTTCCTGCCCGGATCTGAACAAGAGCTGCTCCATTTGTTTCTGGTTCAGGTAATATTTTTCCGGCACATCTGAAATCAAGATATCCGACAATATACACCCGTTTCCTTGCTTGGGGGACTCCGAAATCCTTGCTGTTAAGCACTTTCCATTCGACATGGTACCCCAGTTGCGAAAGCGTACTGAGGATGGTGCAAAATGTCCGCCCCTTGTCATGCGAAAGCAGACCGGAACATTTTCAAGGATAAAATAATTGGGTCTTTTAGCTTTAAGAAGCCGGGCAATCTCGAAAAAGAGGGTTCCTCTTGCATCTGCAAATCCTTCCCGCTTTCCGGCGATAGAGAATGCCTGGCAAGGAAATCCTGCACAGAGCAGATCAAAATCCGGCATTCGTTCTGGTTCAATTGTTCGTGCATCACTACAATACCACTCCCCTTCTGTGTCAAACAGCAATCGGTAGTTCTTATCCGCATAAGTATCCACCTCGCAGTGTCCGACACAGGTAAATCCCCCTGCACGTCTTAAGCCTTCACGGAATCCGCCGATTCCGCTAAAGAGATCAAAAAATTGAATGGTTGCGGTTATCAACCTCCTTTGCTGATAAAAACAGGCGGCATGATTTTTCTCATACCGCCTGTTGGTTTCTCTGTATCTGTTTGTTACCATTCTGTTGGTTCTTCTGCTTTGGTTTCTTCTTCCGGTTGAGTCTCCTCGTCCGGCTCACTTTCTCCTTCCGGTTCGGTTTCCTCGCCCGGTTCGTTTTCTCCTTCCGGTTCGGTTTCCTCGCCCGGTTCATTTTCCTCTTCCGGTTGAGTCTCTTCTGTTTCAGATTCTCCGGTTGCAGGTTCCGTTTCTTCCATGCTGTCTTTGTTCTGCCATTCGCCTTCTGCCTTTTCCAGTGCCTCTTCGATGATCTGAATTAAGAAGTCTTTCTGTTTCATGCCTTTTTTTGCGATGACTGTTTTTAATCTCTGGAATAATTCCTCTGATACCTGTACTGCGATTGTTCTTGCTGTTCCCATGCTCATTTCTCCTTTTCCTGCAAGTCTTTCAAAATGTTCTTCGATGACCTGTTGTATAAATTTCTGTGTGCTGCTTTCTGTCAGTTCAATCTCTTCTCTTACTTTTTCGTGTAAGTCCTTCGGGATCTTTCCGCATATGTTCTTCATCTCTGTCATAGCGTTTCTCCTTTCCGTTTCGCTACACACAACATACTCCAAAGATGCATGGAAAGCTATTCACAATACCTACCAAAGATATCGATGCTGTTTTGCTCCTGCCCCTAGCAGATCCAACAATGTATGTATCGCACAATCATAGGCCTCACCCCCTTTACATATTTTCCATCTGAGATAGGAAATCCATCATCTGATCCGGGATATCCTCAGCCAGTGGATTTGTTCCACTTTGTTCCACACCGCCACAAATGTTTAATTCCCGAACACTTTCTTTAATCGTCTTTTGGATGATCTCTTCCATCCACTTCCGGTCCTCTTTTTCCAGAATCGCCTGAACAAGATACTGGTTTTTCTGTCCTTCCGGAACACTCTGGAATTTCTCCCATGCTTTCTGGTGTTCCGGATTTTTCAGGTTTGGACGGAACGAATATACCGGACGTGTCATTTCGCCCACATCTGCTCTACAATCCGTTCATACCCGGCAGCGTTCGCATGGACGTCCTCGATAAAAACAGGGCGGCAAATCGCGTCCTGTGCGGTCACGTGGCGTTTTAAAATCGCAGAACCTCCACCCATAAATACGCTCGGCACTGCCCTGAGATCAAACCCGGATTCCGTTACCGCAGACAGGATTCTTTCGATGTATTTCCGTCCGTTTTCCTGTATGACAACTCTTGCATCTTCTGCCATGCTGCAGGTTTCCCCACGAAGCACACGTTCGATCTGTGTTTCCGTTACAGACAGTCCGGTATTTCTCCGCACCTGTTCTGCCGTCTCGTCAATACACCGGATCACACCCAGTTCCAGACTCCTGCAGGTTGCCGCATTCGGAACAGCATTATCCAGTCTCATCAGATCAACCGTCCAGCCACCAACATCCACCAGAAGAACGGATGGTTCATCCTTCAGGTACTCTGGATGCAGAGCCAGGGCAGAATACCCCTGTGGGAACAGTTTCACATCTTTGATCTGTATCTCATACCATTCACTTTCATATAAAAAGCGCACTGGCTGTTCTTTCCGCAACAGATACTCCCGAACTCCCTGTTTCTCCCTTCCAAAGCTGGACAAAGGCAGCCCAACAGCCAGAATGACTTCCGTCTTTCGTTCCGCTTTCCGATGCTTGATTTCTTCTGCAATCGCAGCCAACGTCAGCAGATAATAATTATCATTGGACGTTTTATTTTTTACCAGCGTCTGTCTCCCTGTACCACAGACATAATACTTTCCCCGATACTGCAGAACATTCTGCATCGTATACGGCTCATAATCATACTCGATAATGCCACTGGGAAAAGACACATGTTTTGTCTTGATCGCATAATACCCATGATCAATTCCTACTATCATCACAATCACATCCTTCTTTCATTTTTTCGTCTGGCATAAAGCCAAGAACTCTTTTTCTGCTGCAACGGATCGTTGCAAAAGTGCCTGTTTTGAACACTTTTCTAAGTTTTCACGCCCCAAAACCTGCGGAAACTCTGGGGTTCTCATACCGCTGCTGTTTGAGGAACACTCCCTGTTCTTTCCCAGCCGGTTAAAATATCCCTCTCCCGGCGCTGTCCAGCCTGTCCGGGAGAGGGATATATCGCAATGTTCCTTTTTGAACAATGGCCTGTCTTTTTATTTTTATGAGATGTTCTTCCTGCTTTTGTAACATGGCAGAATACTCATCTTCCGTCAAAAATTTCCGGATATAAGCTCCTTTTTTCCCCAGCGTGTTATCTGTTTTTAACATCTCTATTTCTACCATGCAATGGGTATCCGGATGATATCTGGTTTCACATAAAATGCTTTCGCCTTTGATATAATCCGATTTCACCGCCTCCCTTGCCGCCGCTAAAAGTTCATGGATACTTACCTCCACCTGCATCACCTCCTTCAAAAATAGCGAAAGAAAAGCAGACCCCTTAATCGAAGTCTGCCTCTGTTGGATATGGTAATCCTCTTTTCTTATCATGATATTTCGCATTCTCTTTTTCCTATTTTCTATCCCGTTATGTTTGCTTTACCCATTAATCTTATTCCACTTCCAACGTGTTTCTATTTCTTTTTCCATTTCTTTATTCATCTTCTCATCTTGTATCTGCATGCTCGATAATTTACGGCATATTTCCACATCTGATGTATCTTCATACATATTCCATGTTCCCGGTAACTTAATATACTCAAGCTCTTTAATAGTAATGTCTTGTTTTATTCTTACACAACCGCACAATGCTAAAGATTCTTTCCATGTAATATTTTGAAAATTTCCTTTACTTCTTACTTTTAATTCATCAAAATCAGGTTCTAATAAATCTTTATCATCTGTTATTTCTATTTTAAATATATAAACATAATTTTTATTCCAATCATCCTGATCCAAAAGAGAAATGTTTCCATAATAATATGCCGTCTGTAAGTTTGTGTCAAATACACATAGCCGTCTGTCGTACCTTCAATAATATTTTTATAGCCTTCATGGCTTCTTTGTATTTGGCATTGTATTTTTCCTTCTTTAATAATCTTTTCTCCACTTTCTAGTGGAGTTCCATGATATAATATCATTTTATGCCTTCTTTCATCTAATTAAATTTTATTTCTACTTAAATTTATATTTTACCATGTAATATTTTATTTTCTGACAAGTTGATATTTACTAAGTCATAACCACCACTTCAAGTGGTGGTTTGTTTTTGACCCTATAAGGGTCCTATGCCTGCACGCCTAAAAGGCGGATGCCTCAAGCAATCATACCGGCTTGCCTCTGAAAGAGGCTTACCGTCGTGTATCTTCTCTTTTAGATTCTTCTTTTTGCTGCTGTATATATTCTTTTACAGCTTCTTCTGTAATATTGCCTACTGTCGCTACATAATATCCTCTAGCCCAGAATGATTTTGACCATCCGTTCACCATTTCAGGATACTTATCGTGTATCATTAGCGCGCTTTTCCCTTTTATGTATGCTATTACATCACTAACTTTTTCGCTCGGTGGTATACTCAGGCATAAATGTACATGATCTGCGCAGACTGCTCCTTCTATAATTTCTATGTTTCGATAATCGCACAGTCTTTTTATGATCTCTCTTACATCTGCCTTCAATTTTCCATACATAATTCTTTTTCTGTACTTTGGTATAAACACAACATGGTACTGGCATTTGTACCTTGAATGTGATAAGCTGTAACTGTCCACTTTGGACCGCCTCCTATTCTCTTTAGTATTGGCTTGAGACACCTTTACTATCGTATCATAGGAGGCTTTACTTTTCACCATACAACGTCACTACTACACGATTCGCCCCAGCATAGCTGGGGGATTAGCATTTTCATTTAAGTATAACATCATTGCATGCTCTTAACCATATCTTTTATCTGTTCTTTATTTTCCTTTTGCCTATAAATTTTAATTATACTATCAGCCATCTTAAGTCTTATCGTAATAAAAACAGACTTTTAATCGAAGTCTGCCTCTGTCGGATATGGTAATCCTCTTTTTATATTTTAAATCAATCATTTTTCGGAGCTTCTCTCTTTTCTCTTTCGTTGGCGCATGCTTTTGAAATTCAACCAGCATCTTTCTAATCTTCCATCATCATCGATCCACGTATCGTTTTCGTATTCCCATTCATCTAATAACTTAATCAGTGCATCCAATGGTTCTTCCACATCATCGCCAAACTCTTTCCATAGATTTAATCCATAACTTTCCAAGCCAAAGAATTCTGTTAAAAATGAAAACCTCTCCATATCCCCCAATGTCATCTTTTTTCTGCCAGTCAATAATTCCTGATCCTTGCTGCCACAGTAACTCAAGAAAATCTTTTTTTCTTTCTCACTTTCGCTCATAAATTGTCCCCTTTCAGAAATAATTCTTTATTACGAAACATTATAAAATTTTAACTCATTAGAATCAATATATATGTTTCCAAATAACGAAACTTTTATTTTTTAAGGAGAACGTATTATGCAGAAAATCAGACCAGATATGGATATCGGTAAAAATATTCAATCTCTCAGATACAAAAACAATCTAACACAAGACCAGGTCATTGCAAAATTGAATCTCATGGGTATTGTCATATCCAAAAGCACTTATGCCAAACTGGAAACAAACCGTATGAACATCAAAGTGTCTGAGCTAGTCGCTCTGGCAAAGATCTTTCATACAGATATCAATGCATTCTTTGACGGGCTGCTGTAATTCAACATTCACCTACACCCTGTGTATACTAATCTCTAAAAAAAGCACTCGTCTATATTCTTATCGGATATAAACCAGTTCTTTTTCTTTCCATCTATATTATTTTTACTACTCATATTAATCATTCAATATTCTCCTACTGCATACACATATTTTTTCATTATCTGTACATACAGTACCTATATTCTATTCCACATCAACTGTATACACTCTATATACAGGCTATCTTGTTACACCAGTTTACATCTAAAATCAGAAGTTCGGGCCGATGCAGCAAGGCTCTTGCAATATCAATTCTTCTTCTCTGTCCGCCGGACAGTTTTCCGACCGGCCGGTTCAGATAATCTCCGAAATCAAAAATCTCCACCAGTTCCCGCAATCTTTTTTCAAACGCTTTTCCTGTTA
>ENA-OQAS01000621-OQAS01000621.1-human-gut-metagenome-genome-assembly--contig:-NODE-621-length-18405-cov-3.886585_pt1 | contig 18405 bp, 26 predicted proteins | sample MGYA00242733_ERZ504523 | MGnify/ENA primary metagenome ERZ504523 (study PRJEB26092, sample SAMD00036239) | human gut metagenome | host: Homo sapiens | study: EMG produced TPA metagenomics assembly of...
GTAAGATACTGGGTGCAGACACTGTCAAGGAAAACTCTCCTACGTTTGTTTCACCAAGTCAGTCACACACTGTCTGAAGTGCCGCATCTCTCTCGATTGCGGATGCAAAGGTAGACCTTTTAACGATAACCAGCAAACATACGAAGGAAAAATTATACGGATTTTCTGAAATTTTTTTGTAATACTCTGAATAACAGATGTGTTACAAAGCATGTTTTTATAGCGGAGGACACGGGAGGAAAAAGACACACACATTATAATATTCGCACGCGCGTATAGGGACGGAAAAAGGAAGGAACCTATACGAAAACAGCAGACGGAAAACAAGGAAAGACGGAAAAGAAGCAAGCCCGAAGAAAAACCGGACAGGTTACGAAACACAAACCACAGAGCTCTCAAAAGTGCTGACTCCGCAAACACTGGGGAAAAACTGTAGGAGAAAAAATAGAAAAACAGTCGCATCAAGCTCGGATCATACTTCCCCACCAAAGTCCGACAAACCCAAAATTCCGAATAAAGAAATGAAACTTAGTTCCTGTTTAACTGTTGTTCCGTATTCTTTTGAAAGTTCTTTTTAAAGAAAATTTAAATATATTTTCATATTGCAAAGCAATTCCTATCTCACATTCCAACTTCCCCAAAATAACACCCGAGCATGTTGCCTGCAACCAAAAACAGTTCTTATAACCTGTCTTCCCCATTTATTTTGTACCTTTGCCACACATTGAAAATCTATAAACCGAAATATTATAAAACTATGGCAAAGGAATTAGAATTAAAGTACGGCTGCAATCCCAACCAAAAACCGTCACGCATCTTCATGCAAGAAGGGGAATTGCCTATCGAAGTATTGAACGGACGTCCCGGATACATCAATTTTCTGGACGCTTTCAACAGCTGGCAACTGGTCAAAGAATTGAAAGAAGCTACCGGACTACCCGCAGCAGCCTCCTTCAAGCATGTCAGTCCGGCAGGAGCCGCAGTAGGAATCGAGTTGAATGACACCTTGAAGAAAATTTATTTTGTGAATGACTTGCCACTTACCCCATTGGCTACCGCATATGCCGTGCTCGTGGCGCTGACCGCATGTCTTCTTACGGAGACTTTATCGCATTGAGCGATACTTGCGACGAAGCTACCGCGCGCCTCATCAACCGTGAAGTTTCAGACGGCGTCATAGCTCCCGATTACACACCGGAAGCGCTGGAAATCCTGAAAAACAAACGCAAGGGAACATACAATGTAATTAAAATAGACCCAGCTTACCGCCCTGCACCTATTGAACACAAAGATGTATTCGGCATTACTTTTGAACAGGGCCGCAACGAAATCAGACTGGACGAAAGCCTGCTGACTCATATTCCAACTAAAAGCCAGCATTTTCCAGACGAAGCAAAACGCGATTTGATTATTGCCCTTATCACCTTAAAATATACACAAAGTAATTCTGTTTGTTATGTAAAAGACGGGCAGGCTATCGGCATCGGTGCCGGCCAGCAAAGCCGCATCCACTGTACACGTCTTGCCGGTAATAAAGCGGATATATGGTATTTGCGCCAACATCCTAAAGTAATGAATCTGCCGTGGGTAGAAAAAATCCGCCGTGCAGATCGTGATAATACAATTGATGTCTATATCAGTGACGATCATGAAGATGTTCTGGCTGACGGCATCTGGCAACAATTCTTCACAAAAAAACCGGAAGTGCTGACTCGCGAAGAAAAGCGCGCATGGCTGGATACCATGAAGGGGGTATCATTGGGTTCGGATGCTTTCTTCCCATTTGGTGACAATATAGAACGTGCGCATAAGAGCGGAGTGGAATACATAGCACAAGCCGGAGGCTCTGTACGTGATGACCATGTAATTGACACTTGTGACAAATACGGCATCACCATGGCATTCACTGGTGTTCGTTTATTCCATCATTAATTATTCTCAGTGCAAATTGCAACACGGATTTACAGATATAAAGCAAACCATACTTAGCCTGTAAGATCCGTGTTTACAATCCATATAAAAAATCGTCTTAAAATTTATATCCCGCTGTTACAAAGCCGGTAATATTCTTCCCTTGAAGTTCTTTTTGAAGTTTGCACAGCCCTAATCGTCCTTCCACTCCTATCACATAATGCCGGTATTCCACCGATAAACCTATCGCCACTCCATAATCGAAACGACGCAGATCAAGTCCATCTTTGCCAAAAGTATTTATTTCAACCACATTTCCAGTATTCCAATCCGGTGTAGACGATGATGACCAGCTATACCTAAAGCCTTGGTTTTGCCACCAATCCCCCATGCACCATAGGGACCTGCCGCAACAAGTATATAAGTATTCCGATCCATTGCAAACCGGGCTGCCACCATTACAGGCAACTCCAAATAGGATGCATTTACTTTAGCCTGAGCCGAAATTCCATCTGTTTCAACAATCGTATGATTAGTGCCTTTGGAAACAAACGAAACGCCTGTTTGTAAAGACCAGATCTTATCAAAAGGGCACTCCAAGCCAATGCCTAATTTATACGCCAGCTTTACTTTAGGAGATCCCATATTATCACCTATAATATTTGCCATGCCTATACCGGCCTTTATACTCCAATCCACCTGACTCTGAGCCGGAGTCACCATGCTTACCATCATAAACAGTGCAAAAAGAAGTAGTTTTATCACTCTTACCTTATCTATTAATGCCATATCCCTAAAAAATTGTGTCTTTAATCATAATCTGCAAATATAGCTTTTATTTCATAAACCACGCTTCATCTAAAAAAATGGCTGCTTCTTTCTAAAAGAGAAACAGCCGTTCTTTATATATTTAAAGGTAAGATTATATCTGTGGTCAGAATTTATAACCGATAGTGGCCAATGCAGAAAGGTTATGAGCACTAACACCGCTAGCTACTTTAGTAAAACTTGTGCCAGTTTCAACACCTACAACTATGTTGCCAAATTCAAAAGCAACTCCTAACCCCAAACCGGCATCGAACCTTTTTAAACCATCATCACCGAAAGTATCAGCCTTCTCGGATACACCATCTATTTTAGTTTTTCCGCCAACTCCATAAGCCAAATACGGACCACCTTTGAAAAGAAGATCAAAATTGCTGGCCGTATGTATCCGAGCACCAACCATCAAAGGCAGTTCCAGATAAAGCTGGTTGATCGTCACATCAACCACGTCCCAAGCATCAGTTACTCCATCACCTTTCACACCTTTAGAAATAAAGTTCAAACCTGTCTGGAAAGACCATATATTAGTATTAGCAAAAGGTACTTCCAAACCTATACCCACCTTATAAGCAAATTTAGCATCTGTACCATCCGTATCATCACCATACCAATTTGACATACCAATACCCGCATTCACATTCCATTTCAGATTTGATTGTGCAGAAACACCTAGTGTAACCAATGACAATAAAATAAAAAAGGCTAGTTTTTTCATGACTGTTTGTTTTTAGTTAATAATAAATTTCAGTTCCCAATTCCTTTATACCGTCATTACATTCACAAATATAAGCTTTATTTTGGAAACCAGTCCTAATGTGTAAAGAAAATAAGCGGAATCTTTCATAAAATGAAAAATTCCGCTCACCAAACTATTATACAGTTATATGATTCCTGATTATCAGATACATTTATATATGATTAGAATATATAATGAAAGCCAAAGTTTAACTCATCCGTATCAAAATCTATACCAACATTTTCACTCTCATATCCATGATTCTCTTTTTTGGAATATCCAAGAAAACCATACTTGGCAACCAGACAAAAATGATCAGACAATTTGATGGCAATACCCGGTTTAATACCAATATTCCACGAATTCAAAGCGTCATTCCCCTTCGTTTTTGAAGTAGAAAAGCCAAATCCGCCATCGGCAAATAACCGGACTACATCACTATTCAAAAAGAAATAACGTGCATAAGGAGCAATAGTGAAAGTATTAGTTTTCACATCACCGCTTTTATTATATTCATAACCGACTACTGTACCGACAGACCAATCTTCATTTAGTTCATAACCGACCTCCGGCAGAATCTTGAAAGTAGTATTCTTAACTTCTGTTCCTTCTGTTTCCACTTTATCAGAACCTACTCCAAATGTTCCACCTACATACACCTGCGCATTTGCAGTAATAGCATCAATGCTACAATAATAGACAATACAATCTTTTTCATCTCTTTTGTCATTTTTAAATTAAACTTTTTACCTATTAATCCACGCCGAAGAGGTTTGCCTTCTTTGTGTTTTACATTGCAAAGGTACAGTTTATTCTATGTTTTACAACATATTTTATATAAAAACGAATAATTCCAAAACAAAGGAGAGGATAATTGTTTAATTATTAATAAAGTACTGAATATTAAATTCAATCTACATTCCTATTTATTCTTATGTCTGTTAGCACGTTTTTTACGAAACTCAGCTTCATCTTGGCAGCTCCCGACCCATGCAACCCTGTTATATAGCTTTTCTTTTTAGCCTTGGTCTTCACTTTATCTTCTTGCTTACCACTAGGAGATTTACCACCTTTGAATACAATTCCTTCGGTGATTGCTTTTTCTATGTCCATCGTCTATTTTTTAGGTGTTAAATTCTGTTTTACTATCACTCTATTGCCGGCTTTGGTACAAACAATTTCCGTTTTGTGCAAAGTACGGTCTTTCATATCAAAAATCAGATTCGGATTGAAATGTTGTCCATCTATCCGGAATTCCAGATGAAGGTGTTCAGTAGTGGCACGTCCGGTTCTGCCTGTCAATCCTACTGCATCACCGGCCTTCACGATATCTCCGGATTTTACCAAATTCCGGGAATTATGACTATAAATACTTTCCAATCCATTATCATGACGCACAACAACTACATTTCCATAAGCAGCGTATGTTTTTGCCATACGTACTATTCCATCAAACGCACAACGGATAGTATCATTGGCCTTAGTCTTTATATCCGTTCCACTGTGCCCCCGGCGGGCTCCGTATGCAGAAATCACTTACCACCGGGAAGAGGAAAACAATATTCATTCTCTTTTATACTATCCAGATGAATGGAGAAACTTTTGCGCCCGTTAAAGAGCCCGGGAGTCTTGACTCTGATATGGTTTACTTCCATTGCGGTAAAATTACTCTTGGCCGGCCCCCAGCCCATGCCGCCACACTTATGAACAATAAAAATAGTAATTGTGTGCTTTTCATTATCTCATTTTAAAAATAAATTAATTCTTCATCCTTGGACGCTGCAAACTCTTTCAAGAGCTCCAACATATAATCTGCCGCTTCCTGCAAACCTTCCTTGCCGCTATATCCATTAATAATAGTCAGCAGATGCGTAGTTCCTGCCTCCAGTTTAGTACGCTCGTTATCACTGGTCGGCGTACCGATTCCGCCCATAGCATCTCTGTAAACAGGCATTCCTTCTATATTCAACTCTCCACGTCCTATCCCTTCATAAGGCTCTCCGGATTTACCGATACCCAACACCAATGTATCTCCTTGTATTTTATCCGCATCAAAGCCACCGATGGAATATCCGTAACGAATAGATACCAAGTTAATAAGATCTACCAAAGTATCTATCTGATACAAGGAAATTCCACGCAGGATTCTACGGCAGAGCGCTTCCCCCGAAGGACGATAACGGCTAGGGTCTTTCCCACATTTCTTATAAGCCTCCCGAGTGGCATGAATCGTAACCATATCCTTAATGGAATCCGTAGTGTACATTTCACGATAGCATATAGTGAACTCGTCTATCTTTTTCCACAAAGATTCGCTATAAGCAGTGTTCTCTACCGTAGCACGGATGGCTATACCGGCAAACTGCGGACAGGCTTTCTTTATTTCTTCCGATACTTTTATTTCCATATTTATTTTTATACTGCGTTCTTCCAATGAGTGTGTTCCTCAGACACCTAAAAGAATGCCCGATAATATCCTTCCCGACCGGATTCCTTGCCGGCGGGCCGAAAAGAAATCATCGTTATTATGATACGTACAAATGCCGGATATCTCAATATGTTCAGGCTTCACACCGTATGCCAACAATTGCTGACGGTTGGCTTCCCACAAATCAATATGCCATTTTGCTTCTTTACGGGCAATCTGATTCATATCAAACCCCGCCTCACAAAAAGCTTGATAAACTTCATCCCCTACTTCAAAAGCCTCCAATGAAATACTGGGACCGATGCAAGCTATGAGATCTTTCCCTTGCGAGCCGTATTGGTTATCCATGACTGAAACTGTCTTCTCCACAATCCGGGCCACCGTACCACGCATCCGGCATGAATGGCAGCCACTACCTTCTTTCGGGTATCATATAATAAAACAGGAACACAATCGGCCGTAGATACACACAAGCAATAACCGGGAATGTCTGTTACCAATGCATCCACTCCTTCCAATTCAGTATTTACCTGAATAGTATCCACAACTTTCACATGGTCACTATGGGTCTGATGCGGAATTACGAGTTCTACCGATTCCCCGGGTAACAAGCTACGCAGCAATTCCCGGTTGCGATTCACATCTTCTGCCTCGTCCCCACAATATCCGTTACAATTGAACGAAGCGTAGTTCCCTTACTACAACCTCCGTGACGGTGGTAGAAAAACAAGAAATGTTGGGATATGCCTTCATCAGCTCATATCCCAACATTTTATTATCTGATGTCAGCCGTTTCATTTCTTTTCCTCTTCTTCGTCCCAATTCTCATCTTCATATTCATAATCGAAGTCATCATCGGCATCTTCTTCATATTCATATTCAAAGTCCTCATCCTCACCCATGTCTTTCAACTCTTCCTGCAGTTTGGCAACATCTTTGGCGCGATGAACAATTGTTTCCGTACGGACACCTTCCAACTTATTGCTGTCCTTATTCAATTCTGTCCATAAAATATCCTTCAGCTGCTGTATCCCCAAGCCAGTTACCGACGAGATAAAGATATGCGGAACATTATCCGGCAATGTCGGCTCCAACATGGCAATCAGTTCTTCATCCAACATGTCACTTTTGGTAATGGCAAGCACACGTTGTTTATCCAACATTTCCGGGTTGAAGGTAGCCAACTCATTCAGCAGGATTTCATATTCCTTACGGATATCATCTGTATCACCCGGTACCATAAAGAGCAACAAAGAGTTGCGTTCTATATGGCGCAGGAAACGAAGTCCCAGTCCTTTTCCCTCACTGGCCCCTTCAATAATTCCGGGAATATCCGCCATGACAAAAGATTTTCCTTCGCGATAGGACACGATACCCAAATTCGGCTCCAGCGTAGTAAACGGATAATTGGCTATTTTAGGACGTGCCGCCGATACGGTAGACAATAAAGTGGATTTCCCTGCATTTGGAAAACCTACCAAACCTACATCAGCCAACAGTTTTAATTCCAAAATAACCATCAGCTCCTGCATGGGTTCTCCCGGTTGTGCAAAACGTGGCGCCTGACGGGTTGCTGTACGGAAGTGCCAGTTCCCAATCCCCCACGTCCTCCTTTCAACAGAATTATTTCTTGTCCGTGTTCGGTGATATCACAGATATATTCACCTGTTTCAGCATTATAAACAACTGTACCACAAGGCACTTCAATAACTTTGTCTTCACCATCTTTACCAAAGCTTTTGTTCTTCGATCCATTGCCGCCGTGTGTGGCAAACACGTGGCGGTCATACTTCAGGTGAAGCAATGTCCAATAATTACGGTTTCCCCGCAAAATAACATGACCTCCTCTACCGCCATCACCACCGTCAGGGCCACCATTGGGTACATACTTCTCACGACGCATATGCGCAGAGCCTCGCCCGCCCTTACCCGAGCGGCAATATATCTTCACATAATCAACAAAATTCGATTCAGCCATAATTAATAATTTACTAATTTATCAATTTACTAATGTGCCAACGAAACTGTACTCCATGTATCATTATGCAGACTGACACATTGGCGGACTGCTGCATCAGCACATTAGCATATTACTATAATTTTTCAACAGCAGCAACAATGTCGGCAAAAATAGCATCCATCGTACCCAAACCGTGAATGTGCTGATATTTACCTTCGTTCTTGTACCAGTCAATCAGCGGAGCCGTCTGCGAGTGATAAACAACCAAACGTTTCTTTATTGTTTCCTCGTTATCATCCGCACGTCCCGATTCCTGTCCACGCTTAATCAGGCGAGTCATCAATTCTTCTTCGGGTACATCCAAGTCCAACATAACAGATACTTCCTGTCCACGTTCGGCCAGCATTTTCTTCAACGCTTCTGCCTGGGCGATGGTTCTGGGAAATCCATCAAAAATAACCCCTTTGCTTTCCTTAAAGCTATCCAGCGTACTTGCCAGAATATCAATAATCAATTCATCAGGCAGCAACTGGCCTGATCGATATATCCTTTGGCTGTCTTTCCCAATTCTGTACCCTTCTTAATCTCAGCACGAAGCACATCCCCTGTTGAAATGTGATTAATACCGAATTTCTCTACAATACGTTCACTCTGAGTACCCTTACCAGAACCCGGAGCTCCAAAAATTACAATGTTCAACATCTTGTTTTACCTTTTATTTTTATATTTAGTTGTACAATTTCATTCCATTACGGTGTAAATATCCCGATAGTTACGTCCCAAGCCATCATAATCCAGACCATACCCCACAATAAAATCATTGGGAATACGCATGGCCACATAATGTATATCCAATTCCACCTTCAATTTATCAGGTTTCAGCAGCAAGGTAGCGATACGGATCTCTTTCGGTTTTCTAGCTTGTAATGTTTCCAACAAGTGCTTCATTGTCACCCCGGTATCCACAATATCTTCCACAATCACCACTGTACGACCCTCAATATCATCATTCAAACCTACCAACTCTTTTACCTTTCCTGTAGAAGAAGTTCCTGCATAAGAGGCCAGTTTCACGAAAGAAATTTCACTGGGAATGGTAAGGTTACGCATCAAGTCGGCAGCAAACATGAATGCGCCGTTCAATACACTTAAAAACAAGGGATTAGTTCCTTCTAAATCCCGATTAATCTCACTCGCTACCCGTGCCACTTCTTTTAAGATCCGTTCTTCAGGAATGAAAGGAGTGAAACGTTTATCTTTGATTTGAATGGTATCCATAACCGCTATTTTATTAAATTGCTGCAAAAATAACATTTTTATTCCAAGTATCGAAGTATTCACATAACCTCTTTTTGTAAATAGTGTTATCTTTGTACGTTCAAACAAAAGAGATTGTCATGAAAATTATTTCGAGCACCCAACTAAAAGAGCTGGACAAGTACACGATTGCCAAAGAACCGGTTGCCTCCATTGATTTGATGGAACGGGCAGCCGAAGAACTGACTCGTGCCATTACCCACCGATGGGATACTTCTTTCCATATTGTAGTATTCGCCGGACCGGGAAATAACGGGGGCGATGCGCTTGCCGTAGCCCGTATGTTGTCTAAGCAAAACTATCACGTAGAAGTCTTTCTGTTTAACACCAAAGGAAAACTGTCGGAAGAATGTCAGACCAATCTTGAACGGTTAAAAGAATGCGGCTCGGTGTACTTTACTGAAGTAAGCACACAATTTGATCCTCCAGTCCTGACAGAAAGGCATCTGGTAGTAGACGGATTATTCGGTTCCGGACTCAACAAACCACTGAACGGTGGATTTGCTGCCGTAGTGAAATATATTAATGCATCCAAGCACAGGTAGTAGCCATTGATGTACCTTCAGGATTAATGTGTGAGGACAACACTTATAATATCCGTCAAAACATGATACGCGCGGATGTCACTCTCAGCATTCAGCTACCTAAGTTATCCTTCTTTTCCCCGAAAACGAAGACATTGTAGGCGAATGGCAACTATTGGACATCCAACTGAAAAAAGACTTATTGATACAGCACAAAGTCCCTACTATATCACAGAGGAAGAAGAAATTCGCAGTCTCATCAAACCGCGGAAACGATTTGCCCACAAGGGAACTTTCGGCCATGCACTGCTCATCGCAGGATCTTATGGCATGGCAGGAGCATCCATTTTATCTGCCCGTGCCTGCCTGCGTTCGGGAGTGGGATTACTGACTGTCCATGTACCTATCCACAACCATGATTTACTTCAGACCACTGTTCCGAAGCCATTGTACAGACAGACATACACGACCATTATTTTGCCGAGCCCGTGGATACAGACCGTTATCAAGCCATAGCCATCGGTCCGGGGTTGGGACAAGAAGAAGATACAGCGTTGGCCATGATGGAACAAATACAAGGTTGTCCGGTACCTTTAGTGCTGGATGCGGATGCCATTAATATTTTCGGCACTCACCGCAACTGGCTCAGCCGGATGCCGAAGCGCTGTATTCTCACCCCCCATCTAAAGGAACTGGAACGACTGATAGGTAAATGCATGGATACTTACGAACGGCTGACAAAGACGAAAGAACTGGCAGCCTATCTGCAAAGCTATATCATTATAAAGGGATCATGGAGCACAGTTGTCACCCCCGAAGGAAATTGTTATTTCAATCCCACCGGGAATCCAGGTATGGCAACCGCCGCAGCGGTGATGTGCTGACCGGTATTCTGGCAGCCTTATTGGCACAAGGATATACTCAAGAAGATGCATGCCGCCTGGGCGTCTACGTACATGGTCTGGCAGGAGACATTGCAGCGGAAGAAAAAGGAGAAATAGGAACCACCTCAAGTGATCTTATTGACGCATTACCCGCAGCATGGAAGAAATTAACAGAAACAAAAGGCAGATTTACAAAAGAATAGCTATATTTGCTTACATATATGATAGAATATAGAAATATGAAAAAAGGATTAATCGCAGCAGGGTTACTGGTTTCATTAAGCGGCACCGCACAAGATGTCAGTACATATACTCCCGGAACCATGGGAGAAGGAGTGGTTTATTATTTGCCTAAGACCGAAATAGAATTGCAAGTCACCGCAACCAAAGTTGTCTACACGCCCGGAGAATTCTGCCAATACGCCGATCGCTATCTGCGCCTTACAGGCATATCATCCCAACCGGAAGAACATTGGGAAATAAACAGTATCAAGGTAAATTCCATAGGCATTCCTGACCCGGACAATGCATACGCTGTAAAACTGAAAGACAAAAGTGCGGCCTCACAGGTAGAATTGACTCCTGAAGGAATCATAAAGGCTATCAACACCACCTCTCCTATAGAGAAAGCACCTGTGACAAAGGTTGCCGATACGGTCAAAAAACGTATTGACCCACGCAGTTTTATGACCGAAGAGATTCTGATAGCCGGTTCTACCGCTAAAATGGCTGAGTTGGTGGCGAAAGAAATCTACAATATACGAGAAAGCAAAAACAGCCTGACCCGCGGGCAAGCAGATTATATGCCCAAAGACGGAGCCGCTTTAAAACTCATGCTGGACAATCTGGATGAACAGGAACAAGCCATGATGCAAATGTTTGCCGGCACAACAGACCGCATAGAAAAATCATTTACCATCCGCATAAAACCAGAAGCGGACATGAAAGAAAAAGTAGCTTTCCGTTTCTCAAAGAAACTAGGGATGCTGGATGCCGATAATTTATCCGGTGAACCTTATTACATTTCCATCATCAACCAAGAAACATTGCCACCGATGGATCCGAAAGGCAAAGAAAAAAAGAAGACGGATGGTGTTATTTACAATATTCCGGGAAAAGCTCAGGTTACCGTATTCACTCCAAACAAACGTTATTTTGACGGAGAACTACCTGTTACACAATTTGGGACAACGGAATGTCTGATAGATAACCTTTTTAATAAAAAAGTAAATACACGAGTGATCTTTAATCCTAATACCGGAGGAATTGTGAAGATTGATAAAGACTAAAACTCCATCTCACCCCTACATAGCAAAATGAGGTATCCATAATACACTGGACACCCTTCATTTTCACTAAAAGACAATCAATTATTTTTTAATATTTGGTTCCTCCAATCCATACCCCTTTTTCTTATTCTCACCTTTCAGCCACAAAGCAAAGAACAATGCAGCCACACCAAAGCCTGCAAATATCCACATGGGAAGTGTATAATCATAAGTCTGCATTCCATCTACTACCGGTCCTTTGCAATACTCATTCAAGACAAAACCAATCAAAGCAGGTACACCCATCAACCCCCAGTTTTGTACCCAGAAGATCAAAGCGTAAGCTGTACCCAACTGCTTTTCCGGAATAATTTTAGGAACAGAGGGCCACATAGCCGATGGCACCAAAGAAAAGCCAATCCCCAATATAATCATAATGATAGTGGCAAACCACCATACATTCAAGACAGGTAACGCAAACATTGTATGAACAAAAATCAACAGCACAGAACCGATGATCATCAGCGTAGCTCCCTTGCCTATCCGATCGTACACATTACCGAAAAGCGGAGTAAGGAACAAAGTTCCCAATGGTAACAGGCTAGGAATAGTACCCGCCAATTCCGGATCTACATTATATTTCTGCACCATCAGGTCTGTAGCATATTTCAAGAAAGGGAATACGGCAGAATAAAACAACACACACAGCAACGCAATCAGCCAAAATCCTTTATTGGTTACAATCAACCAAATATCTTTCATACGGAAAGGCTCTTCAGGTTCCGCCCCTTCTTCTTCTAAAGAAGCATCCAGTTTCTTATCATAGAAAGTATAAATAAAAAATGCTACCGTACCAATACAAAGCATAGTAAGGCACAGCAACAATGGAGCAGGAATATTAGGATGGAACACACCCTCATCATCAGTAATACCAAAGAAAGTAGCGATAGGAACCGTAACAGCCAAAGCCAGCATAGTGCCTAAACGGGCTGTCGCCATCTCCATACCCATGGCCAGAGCCATTTCTTTTCCTTTAAACCACTTCACAATAATTTTTGAAACCGTGATGCCTGCAATCTCTACACCGACACCAAATATAGCATATCCCAACGCAGCCAGTCCTACCTGGGTTTTCATTCCAAGCAAAGTGCTTCCCTCAGCAAATGTAGTAGAAATAGCATAATATTTTAACCCACAGCCCAACACCATCAAAAGGCATGCTCCCATACCAGTAAAGCGCACTCCCATCTTATCCAAAATGATACCACCGATAATAAGCATAAAGGCAAAGACATTGAACCAACCGTATGCACTGGTAAAAATACCATAATCCAGACTATCCCACAGCAGCTCCTTTTCAAGCATCGGTTTTAAGGGGGACATTACATCGGTCAAAAATAACCGCATAGCATGGTGAAAGCCACCCAACGCCAACACACTCCACCGAAGAACCTTTGGAGTCATTGAGCTTTTTTTGAATTTGTTCTTTTCATTCTTTTATAAGATTTTTGATTAATAGTTTTTCATGTTCAGCTTACAAAGTTACTACAAAAAAGTGAAATGCGGAAAGATATAGTGATAGAATTGAGTTACAAGGGTTTTGGTTGAAGTGGCGAAAATTCGTGAAGCCATTACAATCCCTGCCGAAGCCAAATCCTGACGCCGCAACGTTACTTGTTCGTAACCATGCCCGATAATGCGACAAACGGGTACGAATAGCAAAACAAGACACTAAGGAATAGTGAGTTACCTACAACTCACGCAAAAAATTTGGTTACAGAAAAAGATTGCGCCGTTCCTCCCCGTTTTGCGTACCGACATCGGACTCTTCACCAACTAATTTTGAAACCAAAAAAATTAAGGACGATGAAGAGTACATTTTCAGTCATCTACTACCTCAAGCGTCAGGTAGTGAAAAAGGACGGGACAGTTCCCGTCATGGGACGCATCACGGTGGACGGTAGCCAGACGCAGTTCAGCTGCAAGCTGACTGTCGATCCTAAGCTGTGGGACACCAAAGGGGGACGTGTCACGGGCAGAAGCACGGCGGCACTCGAAACGAACCGTATGCTTGACAAGATGCGGGTACGCATCAACAGGCACTATCAGGAAATCATGGAGCGTGACAACTTCGTCACGGCGGAGAAGGTGAAGAACGCCTTTCTCGGACTTGAACACCGCTACCACACGCTGATGCAGGTGTTCCGTCGGCACAACGAGGACTATGAGAAACAGGTGGAGGCAGGCATGAAGGCAAAAGGCACGCTGTTGAAGTACCGCACCGTTTACAAGCACCTGCAAGAGTTCCTCACCATCCGCTACCATGTGAAGGACATCGCCCTGAAAGAGCTTACCCCGGCTTTCATCTCCGACTTCGAGATGTTCCTGCGCACGGACAAGCATTGTTGTACCAATACCGTGTGGTTGTATGTCTGCCCGCTACGGACGATGGTGTTCATCGCCATCAACAACGAGTGGCTGACGCGCGACCCGTTCCGCGAGTATGAAATCAAGAAGGAGGAAACGACACGCAGTTTCCTGACCAAAGAGGAAATACGCCTGCTGATGGACGGCAAACTGAAAAACGCCAAACAGGAGCTGTACCGTGACCTCTACCTGTTCTGCGCTTTCACCGGGTTGTCGTTCTCGGATATGCGCAACCTCACGGAAGAGAATATCCGCACCTACTTCGACGAACACGAGTGGATAAACATCAACCGCCAGAAAACGGGCGTGGTGTCCAACATCCGCCTGCTTGACATCGCCAACCGCATAATCGGCAAATACCGTGGGCTGTGCGAGAACGGCAGGATATTCCCCGTTCCGCATTATAACACGTGCCTTGCCGGTATCCGTGCCGTCGCCAAGCGTTGCGGCATCACCAAGCATATCACGTGGCATCAGAGCCGCCACACGGCAGCTACGACGGTTTTCCTTTCCAACGGTGTACCCATCGAAACGGTCAGTTCCATGCTCGGACACAAGAGCATAAAGACGACGCAGATTTACGCGAAGATAACCAAAGAGAAACTCAATCAGGACATGGAGAACCTTGCGGCAAGTTGAACGGCGTCGAGGAATTTGCAGGTTGCACCATCTAAAAAGAGGAGCATGAAACGTGACACAATCATCATCGAGGACAAGGCAATCAGCGTAACCGGTAACGATGTGTGGATGACCGCCACCGAAATAGCCGGACTGTTCCATACGACCGTCCCGGCAGTGAACGCCGCCATCAAAGCCGTCCGCAAGTCGGACGTGCTTAACGACTACGAGGTGTGCCGCTACATGCAGCTTGAAAACAGGCTGTACGCGGATGTATACGCACTTGAAATCATCATCCCGGTCGCTTTCCGACTGAACACCTACAACACCCACCTGTTCCGCACATGCTGGTGGGAAAGGCACTCTCAAAAGATAACCGGCAGGCATACGTGATGTTCATTCAGAACGGAAAGGTCGGGTACTGTTAAAAACAGATTCCCCATAAGACAAGTAAACGGGCAGCACCACAAAAAGTGTCGCCCGTTTCTTTTTTCATGCAACCGCCTCACTCCAGCGGCTTGCGATAGTTCGCTTCCAGCACCTCGCGCAGCCCCGTTTCTGGGTAAAGCACCTTTCCTCCCAAAAGGATAAAGGGCAACACGCGGTTGTTGCGGTATTCCTGCAAGGTGCGTCGGCTGACACGGAGCAGTTCCGCCACCTCGCCGTCCGTCAGGTAACGTTCCCCGTCCAGCGGAGGACGGTAACTTTCCAGAAATGCGGACAGCCATTTCGAGCCTTTGCGTATATCCTGCATCACAGAGGCTATCGGCTCGTCTTCCATCGTAAAAACATCGTTGTTCTCGTTCATCATAACTTCGGATTCAGTGGGTGAATAAATCAAATCATCTGCCGTGCGGATAGAGCGTGCCGACAAGCGGTATCAGCCGCTTCACCTCCTCTGGCTTGTAATAGAACCTGCGGTTTATCTGCGAGTAGCCGATAAGCCGCCTGTCACGCAGCGTCTGCAACGTGCGCGGCTTATTCTCAACTGCCCGCAGACCTCCTCGCCCGTGAGCCATCTTTCCATGCGCCCCGTGTCGCTTTTGCGCCTCAGGGCGGCGACCTTCTCCGAGAGTGCGCCGAATGCCGCCACCATCATCTCGAAGTCTTTTTCTCGATAGATACTATTTCCATATTCATGTCATTTAGAGTTTGCCGCAAAGGTAACGAAACGGCATACAAGACGTATCGTTTTCCGCTGAAAGGCTGCCTGTTGCGCCGTTTGACCGGGTTACGGAGCCATCTTCCGCAAAAATCTTACGTGAGTCACGTAGTGAGTTGTTAAAGCCCCTTTTGTTTATTGCCGAATTTTGTCGCAGAAACAAAAAGAAAGGACTGAACATGAAAGTGATAACAATGGAAAGTTCCGCCTACAAGGAGATGATGGCGCAGATTGCGAACATCGCAGGGTACATCCGCGAGGCAAGGGACGAGAAGAAACGGAAGCGGGAAACCGAAGACAAGCTGCTTGACACGGCACAGGCGGCGAAGATGCTCAACGTGAGCAAGCGCACCATGCAGCGTATGCGCACCGACCACCGTATCGAGTATGTGGTGGTACGCGGAAGCTGCCGCTACCGCCTTTCCGAGATACTGCGGCTATTGGAGGACAACACAGTAAGGAACGAGGAAGGGACAATAGACACCCTGTTCCACAACCACACGCTGCGCACGGGCGGCAAACCAAAAGGAAGGAGGACATAGGTCATGGAACTGCTCACACGAAACAACTTCGAGGGCTGGATGCAGAAGCTGATGGAACGGCTCGACCGTCAGGACGAACTGCTGCTGGCGATGAAGGCTGAGGGGAAACAGCCCACTATCACGGAAAGCATCCGCCTTTTCGACAATCAGGACCTGTGCATGCTGCTCCAGATAAGCAAGCGCACCCTGCAACGCTACCGCAGCGTCGGCGCATTGCCCTACAAGACACTGGGCAAGAAGACCTATTACAGCGAGGAGGACGTGCTGACATTCCTTTCCAACCATATCAAGGACTTCAAAAAGGAAGATATAGCCTTCTACAAGGCTCGTATCCATAATTTCTTTCATAAATAACCCAATTAAAACATTTTTCAAATGGCAAAGAAAAAAGACGAAAAGGACGTGCTGGTAGTCCGTGACGAGAAAACGGGCGAGATTAGCGTGGTAGCCGGGCTGAACGCGGACGGCACACCCAAGCGCACCCCCGCGAAAGCGGAAAACGCGCAGAGTTTCCTGCAATTCGACCGACACGGCGACGTGCTGGACAACTTCTTCAAGAACTTCTTCCGGCAGTGCAAGGAACCCAGCCGCTTCGGTTTTTACCGCATCGCGGCAGACCAAGCCGAAAATCTCTTGGAGGTGATGAAGCAACTGCTGAAAGACCCCGAAGCGAACAAGGAACTGCTCGCCCCTCACAAGTTGAACACCTCCGACTATGAGAAGAAGGTGCAGGAAGAGATGGCGGCACAAAAGACAGAAAAACAAGAACCTCAAAAACAGGAAAACATGGAACAACAGAAAGAACAACAGGAAAACCCGCAGCAGACGCAGGGCAGACCGGGCTACCAGCCCATCGACGAGAGCAAAATCAACTGGCAGGAGTTGGAAGCGAAATGGGGCGTGAAGCGTGACGACCTTGAAAAGTCCGGCGACCTTACGAAGATGCTCCACTACGGCAAGTCCGACTTGGTGAAGGTCAAGCCCACCTTCGGCGGCGAAGCATTCGAGCTGGACGCCCGCCTTTCCTTCAAGAAGGACGGCGAGGGAAACATCAGCCTCGTGCCGCACTTCATCCGCAAGGAGCAGAAGCTGGACGAGTACAAGGAACACAAATTCTCCGACGATGACCGGAAGAACCTGCGCGAAACGGGCAACCTCGGCAGGGTCGTGGACATCGTGGACAGGGAAACGGGCGAGATCATCCCCTCCTACATCAGCATCGACCGCAAGACGAATGAGATCACGGACATCCCGGCAAACAAGGTGCGCATCCCGGAACGCATCGGCAAGACGGAAATCACCAAGCAGGAGCAGGACATGCTCCGCGCCGGACTGCCCGTGCGCGACAAGCTCATCGAGCGCAACGACGGCAGGAAGTTCGTCACCACCCTGCAAATGAACGTGGAGCAGCGCGGCGTGGAGTTCGTGCCGGGAACGGGCAAATCGCCCCGTACCGCACAGACGCAGGAAGCCAAAGGCGACACGTCGAAAAGTCAGGCGCAAGGCGGGGAAAATGCCGCACAGACCAAGAAGGAGCAACGCCGCAACACATGGACGAACGAGGACGGCAGCATCCGCCCCATCAGCAAATGGAGCGGCGTGAGCTTCACCGACCAGCAGAAAGCCGACTATGTGGCGGGTAAAGCCGTGAAGCTGGAGAACGTGACCGACAAGCAGGCTTCCATGCCACGATGTATATCAAGTTCAACCCGGAGAAGGGACGCCCGTACCGCTACGACACGAACCCTGACAATGCACAGCAGGTTGCTCCGTCCAACGAGAGCCGCACGCAGGTGGCGGTGA
>ENA-OQAS01000622-OQAS01000622.1-human-gut-metagenome-genome-assembly--contig:-NODE-622-length-18402-cov-2.879508_pt1 | contig 18402 bp, 26 predicted proteins | sample MGYA00242733_ERZ504523 | MGnify/ENA primary metagenome ERZ504523 (study PRJEB26092, sample SAMD00036239) | human gut metagenome | host: Homo sapiens | study: EMG produced TPA metagenomics assembly of...
CACATTCATGCAATCCTATCTTATCTTCAATCCATCTTTTCTCCACGATCAACCTATGTTAAACTAATTATATAACAATTATTCAACGACATATTACATAAAACCAAAAGGAATCCTAACACATGACTTTAGAAGAAGAATATCGTCTATCCTGCTATGAGGAACTGACGACTCTTGGAAATCACAATCATATATATTTAGTTAAACACAAACTGTCTGGTGAGATTTTCGTTAAGAAAGTTTTATCCAGATTTTCTTTGGATGTTTATAAACAGTTGAGGGACTTACAAATCCCCGGAATTCCAATCATCCATGACCTGATCCTTGAAAATGATTCCTTGATCCTGATCGAAGATTATATTCATGGACAAACTTTGGAACAGCTGCTTGAGGAACAGACAACACTGGTCTATTCGGATGCTCTTGCGATCATGCGTAAGCTTTGTGATGTGTTAAAATCACTTCATGCTCTGACTCCACCGATCATTCATCGTGATCTGAAATTATCGAACATCATTTTGACCAGTGAAAATCTTGTCTATATCGTGGATTTCGATACTGCCAGATATTATGAATCTGGGCAGGAACAAGATAGCGAATTGCTTGGAACGAAAGAATATGCCCCTCCAGAACAGTATGGATTTGGGCAGTCTGATGCCCGATCTGATATTTATGCATTGGGGATTATTTTTAACCGCTTATTGACAGGAGAATATCCAAAACATCAATTGGCTGATGACAGATATCGTTCCGTCATTTCAAAATGTATTCGATGGAATCCTGAGGAACGTTTCCAGACGATTGAGGAACTTAAGACAGCTTTACACGATAATATTTCCTCTGATATTGGAAAACCTGGATTTACGCTTTCTTCGATACATTCTGATATTCCAGGATTTCGTACTGGAAAGCTGTGGAAAATGATCTTGGCATTCTTCGGATATCTCTCTTTTCTTTACTGTAGTATGACTTCAGATTTCACAAATGCAAAAACCGGACTTCCTCTAACTGGACTACAACTATGGCATGAGCGTTTTTTGTATTTCTGATGCTGCTCAGCCTTATTTTTTTTAATTTTAACTACAAAAATATCCGAACCAGATTTTTTCTGGGTCATTCTTTCCCTTTTGTACTTCGAATTGTTCTACAGTGTCTGATTTCTTTTGGAATTGTGGTCATTCTTATGATCTTTATGCTGTTGGTCGAAGAAATCATATGGTAGGTTCTTTATCGCTGGCAGTAAAAATTTACGCTGTCAGCGAAACATTTCTATATGAATATTTGCTACTCTTATTATTGTTCATATAGAAGGGAGGAATTAAATATGAAAACTTGGAAATTAGTTTCTGGAATCATTTCAATTGTACTTTTTGCTTTTGTTATGTTTCAGTCTTGTGCTGCTGGAATTTCAAATTCTTTAGCAGAAAATGGGGAAAGTGGCGGTTCTGCCGGATTGATCGTTGCGATCATTTTATTGGCTGGTGGAATTGTTTCTATTGCTACAAGAAATGGTTCAAAGGGCGGTAATATCGCACTGATCGTTTTATTTGCACTTGGTGCACTTTGCGGATTTACTATGGCAGGAAGTTATGCAGATTTAAATGTATGGGCTGCCTGGTGTCTGATTTGTGCGGTATTTGCAGCAGTTTCCTTAAAGAAGGGGCAATGATCGTTTATTATAAGCACAAAGAGAGAAAGGATATTTACATATGCAGGATCAATTAACTGATCATTTAAATCAACAATTAAAATCTACTTCTTTGGAGAATTTTTCGGATTATCTTAAGAATCTTCAGCAGTTACCAAGCCTGCAGGATTTTTTCTCTGTTTATATTGCAAAGCATGACCTGAAAATTTCGCAGATCATCAAAAACAGTGGGATATCACAAAGCTATGCCCATGAAATCTTAAATGGAACGAAACCTCATCCTTCCAGAGATTATCTGCTTGCTTTGTGTCTTGGGGCTCATATGGATCTAAAAACCACGCAACATGCTCTGCGAATCGCACAACTCGGTGAACTTTATGCAAAGTTCCAAGGATGCAGCGATCATGATGCATATCAATAATGAAAATGGAATCTCATTGATATTAATATCTTTCTGGAAGAACATGGTCTTAATGTGATTTCACTTTCAAAGAAAATTTCATAAATAATAGCAAAAAGATCAACTGTAAAACTTTCTACAGCTGATCTTTTTATATTTTCTTCGTTATATGATGTAAGTGTCAAAAGTATAAATTGCGTTTGTGCTTGCACAAATAAGCAATTTATACTTATTGACACTCTCATCATTATATGAAATTATCTTTTTTCAACACCTAAAGTAACTTTCTCACCATTGATGTTCCATTCTTTTTCATATCCAGCAACTTCTCCGGCTTTCACTTCATCTGCTAAAACGTCTCCAGCGATCGCTGCTTCGTTTCTTCCGATGATGTCTGCGGCTTTGTCTGATCCTTTGTAAGAGAATGTGATATGATCTGTTACTTCGAATCCTGCTTCTTTTCTCATAGACTGGATCTTGCTGACTACTTCACGGACGAATCCTTCTTCTAACAGTTCTTCGGATAAGTTTGTATCAAGTACAACTGTCACTCCGTTGTCTGCTTCTGTTACGAATCCTTCCTGTTTTACCATTTCGATCAACAGATCTTCTTCTGCTAATTCTACTGGTGTTCCATCAACTTCAAATGTTAATAGTCCCTTAGAGTCTAACTGAGCTTTCGCTTCATTTCCATCAACTGCTGCTAAGTAGTTTCTGATTCCTCCAACTAATTTGCCGTATTTTGGTCCTACAGTCTTTAACTGTGGTTTGAAGTTGTATGTTGTGAAGTTTGATACGTCATCTGTAAATGTGATATTCTTCACATTTAACTCGTCTAAGATGATCGCTTCGTCATAATCTGGCAGAGATGCTTCTGCTTTTACATACATCTGTCCGATTGGCTGACGGTTCTTGATCGCTGCTCCATTACGGCATGCACGTCCTAATACGACGATCTTTAAGACGAGATCCATATCTGCTTCTAATTTCTCATCTACCTGTTCTGCATTGTATACAGGGAAATCACATAAGTGGATACTTCTTTTGCAGATGCATCAACACTTCTTACGATGTTCTGGTAAATCTCTTCTGTCATGAATGGGATCATTGGGGCTGCTGCTTTACATACAGTAACTAATGCTGTGTATAAAGTCATATATGCATTTACCTTATCCTGTTCCATTCCTTTTGCCCAGAAACGGTCACGGCAACGTCTTACATACCAGTTACTCATATCATCTACAAATTCCTGTAATGCTCTTGCAGCTTCTGGGATTCTGTAGTTTCCTAAGTTATCATCCACAGATTTGACCATTGTGTTCATCTTAGATAACAGCCATTTATCCATTACAGATAACTTGTCATATTCTAACGCATGTTTTGTTGGATCAAACTGGTCGATCTCAGCGTATAATGTGTAGAATGCATAAGTATTCCATAATGTTCCCATGAATTTACGCTGTCCTTCTGTAACGGCTTTTGCATGGAAACGGTTTGGCAGCCATGGAGCACTATTTGTATAGAAATACCAACGGATCGCATCTGCTCCATGCTCTTCTAATGCATCGAATGGATCAACTGCATTTCCTTTGGACTTACTCATCTTCTGTCCGTTTTCATCCTGAACGTGTCCTAATACAACAACGTTTTTATATGGTGCTTTATTAAATAATAAAGTTGAAATTGCCATTAAGGAGTAGAACCATCCACGAGTCTGGTCTACAGCTTCTGAGATAAAGTTTGCTGGGAAGTTATCTTCGAAGATTTCTTTATTCTCAAATGGGTAATGCCACTGTGCGAAAGGCATAGATCCTGAATCGAACCAGCAGTCGATTACTTCTTCTACACGATGCATTGGTTTTCCACAATGTGGACACTTAATTGTTACCTGGTCGATATATGGACGGTGAAGTTCAATATCGTCTGGACAGTTATCAGACATACTCTTTAATTCTTCGATAGACCGATTGAATGCTGATGTCCACATTCACATTCCCAGATATTTAATGGAGTTCCCCAATAACGGTTTCTTGAGATTCCCCAATCCTGTACGTTCTCTAACCAGTCTCCAAAACGTCCTTTACCGATGCTCTTTGGTACCCAGTTAACTGTATTGTTATTTGCGATCAGCTGATCTTTTACATCTGTCATCTTGATGAACCAAGATTCTCTTGCATAGTAGATCAGTGGTGTGTCACAACGCCAGCAGTGTGGATAGCTATGCTCGAATTTTGGAGCATCATATAATAATCCACGGCTCTCTAAATCTTTTAAGACTTCTGGATCTGCTTTCTTAACAAATAATCCAGCAAATGGTGTTTCTTCTGACATATTACCGCGTTCGTCTACTAACTGTACAAAAGGCATCTCATATTTGCGTCCGACTTCGCATCGTCTTCACCAAATGCTGGTGCGATATGAACGATACCTGTACCATCTGTTAATGTTACATATCCATCACATGTTACATAGAATGCTTTCTTGTGCTGTTTCTCTGCAACTTTTGCTGCACAGTCATATAATGGTTCGTATTCTTTGTATTCTAAGTCTTTTCCTTTGTATGTTTCTAAGACTTCATATGCAGGTGTTCCTGCTTCTTCGTCTGCTAATCTTCCAAGAACTGTATCAAGCAGTGCTTCTGCCATATAGTATACATATCCATCTGCGGCTTTTACTTTTGCGTATGTTTCTTCTGGGTTTACGCAAAGACCGATATTAGATGGAAGTGTCCATGGTGTTGTTGTCCATGCAAGGAAATATGCATCTTCATCTACTAATTTAAAGCGAACGATCGCTGAACGTTCTTTGACATCTTTGTATCCCTGTGCCACTTCCTGTGCGGATAATGGTGTTCCGCAACGTGGGCAGTAAGGTACGATCTTAAATCCTTTGTAAGTAATCCTTTATCCCAGATCTGTTTTAATGCCCACCATACAGATTCGATAAAATTATTATCGTATGTGATGTATGGGTTCTCCATATCAGCCCAGAAACCTACTGTATCTGAGAAATCTTCCCACATACCTTTGTATTTCCAAACGCTTTCTTTACATTTCTTGATGAATGGTTCCATACCGTATTCTTCGATCTGTTCTTTTCCATCAAGACCTAACATCTTCTCAACTTCAAGTTCGACTGGAAGTCCGTGTGTATCCCATCCAGCTTTACGAATGATCTTATGACCTTTCATTGTCTGGTAACGAGGGATCATATCTTTGATAACACGAGTTAAAACGTGTCCGATATGTGGTTTACCATTGGCTGTTGGTGGTCCGTCATAGAATGTATATGTCGGATCGTCTTTTCTTTCTTCGATACTCTTTTCAAAAATTTCGTTTTCTTTCCAGAACTTACGGTCTCTTTCTCTCGATCGACAAAGTTCATGTCAGATGATACTTTCTTGTACATCTTCATCTCTCCTTTTACTTCTTAGAAAATCTAATGAAATAGGAAAAAATAAGAAAAAGCGCTGTCCAAAATAGGACAACGCTGTTGCTTCTAAACCACCTATTTCACATACTATCATATGTTATCCCGTTAACGGAGGATACCGGCACAGCTTACTTCATTCAGCCTGCAGCTTGGGAGTGATCTTCCTTCTTATCTTACTAACACCCGGCTTCCACCGCCCCGGACTCGCTCATGCGTTCATGATAGAAGTACTGTCTCCTTCTTCGCTTTTATCATACTAAGTTATCTTAACACTTAAAATGGCGATTCGTCAATATTGAATTGTATGTTTTCACATTTCTTTTTGTTTATTTTGTATGGAATACTTCGTAATAATGTTTCAGGCAATCTTTAAATCCATCTTTTGCAAGTGTTACACTATCATAGTAACTTCTTTCGGCATATCCATCTTTTGTATTATCTCTTGCTGCATTTAATAAGTCTGTACAGATATTTACTTTCGCAATTCCAAGTTCTACTGCTTTGGATAAGTTTTCATCTCCAGAACCAGATCCTCCATGAAGTACTAGTGGAATAGAAACCTCGGTTGCAATTTCTTGTAATCTTTCAAAATTCAGATGTGGAATTCCTTTGTATTCTCCATGAGCTGTTCCAATAGATACTGCAAGGGAATCAACTCCTGTCTGTTCTACAAATTTCTTTGCTTCTTCTGGTGTTGTTAACATTGTATTTCCTTCAACATGATAGCTGTCTCCTTCTCCTACGTGTCCGATTTCAGCTTCTACCGTAACATTTCTTTCATGTGCATATGCTACGATTTCTTTTGTCTTTGCCACATTTTCTTCAAATGGAAGGCTTGATCCATCAATCATAACGGAGGTAAATCCGACATCAATAGCTTTCTTAACCAACTCGATCGTAAATCCATGATCATAATGAAGCGCGATATCTTGGTTACTTTTTTCTGCGTAATATTTTACGATCGCTGCTGCTTCTTCAATACCTAATGTCGGTGTATGTACCTCCGCCAGACACACCATCAATGGGTGTTTTGTTTCTTCTGCCGCCTCGATCACTCCTTTGATATTCTCAAGGTTTACAATGTTGGCTGCTGGGACTGCGTAATGTCCTGCTTTGGCTTCTTCTAACATCTTTTTACTGTTTACTAACATCTGTTTCATCCTCCCGAAAATTCATTCTAAAATTTTACTTTATAAGTTCCACTTGTATCATTTTTAAAAATTAGCTAACAGATAATCTTCTGCTTCTTTGGACCATAATCCATTATGTTCTTTTGTAATCTTAGCTAATTCTTTAAATCTATCATCTGTTTTTCCTTTTTCTTCAAAATCTTCAATTGCTGTTAGTTCAAGATTCTTTCCAAGATACATCAGTTTCTTTCCTCCTGGAATCTTTGGAAGATTCAATATCGTATTGATCTGTGCATCAATTCCCCCGATATGCGTGATCATAACAGCTGGATCTAATCTTCCTTCTCCTGCAAGTTTTAAACATTCTTTCATATCATCGGTATTCCCACCGCTTGATCCTACCAGATGGTGCATCTTATAATGTACATCAAAGAAATTAAACATCGCAGATAATTTTGGATCCACTGGTCCTGCGAAGAAGTTTAAGCATCCGTCAAATCCTAAAATCTCATCTGCCATCTCGATCACTGGTCTGACTGGTGCATATACAGATACATCATCAAATCCTGTTCCACCAGTTAAATCTCTTAATGTCTTCACTGGGTCATCGACTTTCGCAGTATTGACAAAATGGATTTCAACACCTCGTTCTTTGGCATATTCTTCTGTAAATAATTCACTAGCTCTTTTTAATCTTACTTCATCAATGTCTGTGATCACCAGTAAAGAAGGTTTACGATCACAATTTAACATATAACTGATCGCTCCTAATCCCATTGGACCGCAGCTTGCAAGAAGTGCACTCTTTCCACCTTCTACAATTCCCATCTTATGTTCATAAACACCACGTTCACTGTGGTACATAGAATGGAATGCTCCAATGATACAGCTCATAGGCTCCGCCAGTGATGCCTCAAAAAATGCACTGTTTTCATCAAAAGGTAATAAGCAGTCTTTTTCCATTACAATTGGCGGAACTTGATAAAGGTTGCTGCTCCTCCGCAGTATTCATAAGAATATCCGATGGCTGCCATAGAACCTTTGATATTGATCGCTGGCTGCATGGTATATTTTGTTCCAACTTGATATTTATCTTTCCACTTCGCCCCAACTTCACGAATGATTCCTGCAAATTCATGTCCTACGATGATCGGATGTTCGCTGATATCATCGTTGACTCTTTGATGTTTTGCTCCCTGAATAGATTCTTTGTAAGTAGACATGCAGACACTGTCAGTGATCAGTTCCATTAAGATCTCATCGTCTTTCAGTTCTCCCATATCAAATTCTTCTAATCTTAAATCTGATTCCCCATAAAGTCTGACTGCTCTTGTCTTCATAGCTTATCCCTTTTCCTTCCTGTTTGTGTTGTGTGGTCATCTGACCATGTACATTGTCATTTGATATTTTTTATTATAGATTCGACGTTTTTATTTGTCAATACAATTTTTTATTTTTCCATCACACAAAAAGTGCTGATTTACAAGATTTTTACAATAAAAAAGAAGCTGATATGCTTACTTTTATTTGCATATCAGCTTCATATTCTTATCTCTATATTATTTTAATAATAACTCTGCCGTCGGCACATCTGTTACCAACACATTCACTAATCCACCTACGATCGCACCTTTGATTGCTTCGATCTTATCTTTTCCATAAGACATTCCGACTCTGACTGGTATCTTTGCGATCTTATCCAATGAAATTCCAACCATTTTTCTTTTCAGATCCTCATCAACCGTCTGGCCATTCTTGTCATAAATCCTTCCAACGATTTCTCCAACGGCACCTTTTCTCACTAGTTCCTTGTATTCTTCCTTTGTCCGTATTTCTGCCTTGATAATCGAAGAATCGTCCTGCATCGATCCGATTCCGATCAATGCAATGTCCGCTGTTTCTGCCATATGAAGAACTTTAGCGATTTCATCAATACTTTCGATCAACTCTTTTTCTTTTGTACCTTCCACATACATTGGTGCAGACAAGTTATAACTTGCACAGTGTAATAAATTTCCGACTTTCGTTGCAAGTGTATTGGAATATGTTGTTGTATTCCATGAATCTGACTGTATCGCTCCCGGTGTTCCAAGAAATGGAACAACTTTTACATTCTGAAATGAAAGAGATCTAAGACGTTCATCTTTCGCCAACTGCTCCACAAATTCATGCATGGCTCTTCCCCATGTCATTCCAAATACCATGTTTTTTTTCAAAACTCTTAGAATATAGTCTACCGCTTGAAACGCTACTTCTTGATCCGATGACTGTTCATATGCCGGAACAGCGATCAATGCTTCTGTCAATCCATATTTTTCTTCTAATTTCCGTTCCAATGCAAGATCACTTTGTTCAGGATATTGAATCCTGATCTGAACATACCCTTCATTTCTCGCCTGGATCAATGCTCTGGAAATACTGGTTCTTGATGTATGTAATTTTTTCGCAATCTCTTGTTGCGATAATCCATCACGGTAATAAAGTTCTGCTGCTTTTATTAAAAAACGATCACTTTTCATCTGGCTTCCTCCGTCGTGAATACGCCACATTTCATATGTGACTTCTATATTTATATTATCTGGTTTTTTATTTATTTTCAATGCACATTTTTATATTTTCTTAATCTGTTTTATCGGATATTTTGATTGTACGAAAACAAAGATCATGATCTTATCTTTTTATCAGATTTTACGCTTTCTTAACGTTTTATTTACTAAATTTTATAATTTTTGTATATAATTATATGTTAAAATAGTAGTTAACTAATGTTAGATGGTTTAAATACAAATATAAAACCAGAAGGGAGATAAATTCATGTTAAGAATTGGAATTTTAACCAGTGGCGGCGACTGTCAGGCATTGAATGCTGCCATGCGTGGTGTAATAAAAGGTTTAAGTGTAAAGAGAAATGATCTGGAGATCTATGGTTTCCGCGATGGATATAAAGGTCTGATCTACGATATTGCTGACCGTATGACACCAGATGATTTTTCTGGAATCTTAAACGTGGAGGTACAATTCTTGGAACTTCCAGACAGCCATTCAAAAAGATGCGCATCCCTGATGAAAACGGTCTTGATAAAGTCGAGGCAATGAAAAGTAATTACCGCAAATATAAATTAGACTGTCTTGTAGTTCTTGGCGGTAACGGAACTCACAAAACTGCAAATATGCTTCGTGAAGAAGGTTTAAATGTTGTAACACTTCCAAAGACAATTGACAATGATCTTTGGGGAACTGAAATGACATTCGGATTCCAGAGTGCCGTTGATATTGCAACTGATACGATCGACCGAATCCATACAACAGCTTCTTCTCACAGCCGTGTATTTATCATCGAGGTTATGGGCATAAAGTCGGACATGTTACCCTGCAATCAGGAATTGCTGGTGGAGCTGACGTAATCCTGCTGCCTGAAATTCCTTATGATATTGATAAAGTAGCCGAAGTTGTTGAAAACCGCTTTGCAGCTGGAAAGAAATTCTCGATTATCGCAGTTGCTGAAGGTGCTATTTCAAAGAAGATGCGAAGTTAAAGAAGAAACAGTATAAGGCAAAACTTGCAGAAAGAAGATATCCTTCTGTTGCTTATGAGATTGCAGCTGCACTAGAAGAAAAAACAAATCGTGAGACAGAGTCACCGTTCCAGGACATACACAGCGTGGTGGTGCTCCTTGTGCTTACGACCGTGTACTTGCTACAAGAGTTGGAGCATATGCCGCTGAATTGATCCTTAATAAAGAGTATGGCTATATGGTTGGTATCGTTGATGGAGATACAAAAAAGGTTCCATTATCTGAAGTTGCCGGAAAATTAAAATATGTTGATCCGAAGTGCAGATGATTAAGGACGCTAAGACGATTGGTATAAGTTTTGGTGAGTAAATTGTAGTTTGATGACGGAAATTATTGGTGGAATATTCAAATAATTTACGTAATTCAAATCACTATACAGTGTGTATGTTGTATGGTATTGATTAATAATTTTTGTATTCATTAACAAAAGTTTAGCTAAAATCTACAAGCACCGATTTGTAGGGTAGTTTGATGAACTGAAGTTATTGGTGGGAGTGAATATTTTACTATATTAGCATTTATAATAAACATCTGTCTACCACTACAAAAATTGAAAAACAATAATGTTTAACATACATCCATCAGCCTGAATTTTCTTATTTTTATGATTGAAAGTCTTCAGGTATTTAGAGAAAAAATGAAAGATAGCATGTGAGCAACGATCGAATTCCATAGGAGTTTTGACGGAATCGCAGCTGGATCGGGCAATTGTTTGAGCGTCAAAAACTACTGGTTTCAGTAACTTTCAACGCGAGTTATTGCAGGAGATCCAGCGAATAGGCGTTCTGTCAAAACTCCGTCAATGGAATTCGTGTTGCTCATATGCTATCTTTCATTTTTTCTCTAAATACTCGATGACCTTCAACTCATACAAATTAAAATTTAAGGTCCCCCACAATCTGCTGAACCGTCAAATGATTCTTCTCAAGGAGTTCGGTAACATCATATCGATCTAATAATTCTTTCTTCACTCCATAATTAAATACCTTCATATCAGAATCCCCATAGAAGCGTGCAATCTTTTCTCCGAATCCTCCTTCTAAAATCCATCTTCTAATGTAATAACTACATCATGGTCTTTCTTTAGATCTTCTAATAATACTTCATCAATTCCAGTAATATAATATGGATTTATCACAGTTGCTTTTGTTCCTGTCTTTTCTTCTACTGCTTTTGCAACTTCACATCCCATATTGTAGAATGTTCCAAGTCCAATGACTGCAACTTTGCTTCCTTTTTCTGTGACTTCATATTTGTTTAACTGACTGAAATCTTTTGTTATTTTTTTACCGTCAGAGATCATTTCTCCACCTGGAAGTTTGATCGCGACTGGATATTGATCCTGATCGATACTCCAGTCCAACATTGCCAGATATTCTTCTTTTGTTGTTGGTGCGAGGTATACTAAGTTTGGAATATTGCTCATCATTGGAATATCCTGTAATCCAAGATGAGTAACATCATTCATTCCATAAACAGATCCCCAGAATGTAACGATCGTTGCTGCATTGCTATCGATGCACAGATCCTGTGTGATCTGGTCGTAAGTTCTCTGTACAAATGTTGAATATACTCCATAAACCGGTTTTCCACCACCTGCTGCAATCCCTGCCGCCATTGCCATTGCTGTTTCTTCCGCGATCCCAACATCGATAAACTGTTTTCCAGCTTCCTTACGTTTATCTTCTGTAAATCCCATAACTGTTGGTGTTGCAGAAGTGATCGCTACAACCTTCTTGTCTTCTTTCATTTTCTTTAACAGGTATTGTGCTGTTACACTTGAGAAATCCTCACCATCAAAAGAATCTAAAGCTTTCCTGTTTCCACATCAAATGGCGCACAGTAATGCCAGTCTTCTTTATGTTCCTCAGCTAATTTATATCCTTTTCCTTTTTGCGTATTAATATGAACGACAACTGCTTTTTTTGTATCTTTGACCTGTTTGAATGCTTCGATCAGATCAGCGACTTTATTTCCTTCTTTGACATAAATGTAATCTAATCCCATGGCTTTGAATAGATTGCATTTAGATTCTCCGTTTGTTTCACGAAGCGCTTTTAGATTCTCATATAATCCACCGTGGTTTTCTGCAATCGACATATCGTTATCATTAACTACGATAATCAGATTTCCACCTAATTCTGCGGCATAATCAAGACCTTCTAATGCTTCCCCTCCACTTAAAGATCCATCTCCGATGACTGCGATCACATTTCCATTTTCTTCTTTTAAGTCTCTTGCTTTGGCAAGTCCAAGTGCAAGACTTATAGAAGTTGATGTATGCCCAATTGTAAAATGATCATGCTCACTTTCTCCTGGATTACTGTATCCTGATACATCATCATAATGTTCTTCATATAGGAATGCATCCTTACGTCCAGTCAACATTTTGTGTGGATAAGATTGATGGGAAACATCATATACGATTTTGTCTTTTGGCGATTCAAATACATAATGCATAGCGATTGTTGCTTCTACCATACCGAAATTCGGTCCAAAATGACCTCCATGCTTACTTAATTTTTTTAATAATGCATCACGAATTTCTTCTGCAAGTACATTTAACTGATCCTCAGATAATTTCTTGACATCTTCTGGACCATTAATATTTTCAATATACATCTATTTTTCTCCTTGTCTGGTTTCTTGTAAATACACTAGCAATAGTGTATGATATTTATATCATACAACCTAAAGTTAACTTTAGGTCAAGAATATTTTTGAAAGAAGGTTTTTCTATGTACACGATCGGTCAAGTCTCTACAATGTTTGATCTTCCTGTTTCTACCTTAAGGTATTATGACAAGGAAGGATTTTTTCCTAATCTGGAACGTAAAGGAAACATCCGTTATTTTAGTGATAATGAATTGGAAGCGCTTCGTATTATTGAATGTCTGAAGAAATCCGGTCTTGAGATCAAAGATATAAAGCAATTTTTTCTTTGGGTATCTGAAGGCAGCTCAAGCTATGAAAAAAGGAAAAAATTATTTGAAGCCAGAAAATCAGCTGTTGAAACTGAAATCCAAGAACTTCAAAAAACTCTTTCTCTCTTAAAATTCAAGTGCTGGTATTATGAAACAGCAATGAAAGACGGTAATGAAGATGCTATAAATGCCATGTTGCCTGATAAACTTCCTGAAAACATACAAAAACTATATAACGAAGGTCATGAATAATTTTTTTGCCCTAAAACTATTCGAAATAACAATTTAATGTTAAAATAAAGACAAGGAAATGTTAAAAATGAGAGGTGATATTTTGAAAAAGAAACTTATGGTACTTTGTGCTGTCGCAATTATGATCAGTACATGCTTGACTGGGTGTAAGATGAATTCTGGAAAAATCCGCTTTGGTTCTGCTGGAATCGGTGGTACTTACCAGATTTTGGTGATACTTTTGCCAACCTTATCTCATCTAAGAGTAAAAAATATAACATTGAAGTAAAAACAACTGCAGGTTCTGCTGCAAATCTTCGTCTGTTATCTAAAGATTACATTCAGATGGCTGTTGCCCAAATGGATTTGATCAATGATGCTTATAACCGTACTGGTATTTTTGAAAATGATAAGAAATATCAGGGATATCGTGCTGTTGCTTCCCTTTATACAGAAGCCTGTCAGATTGTGGTTCCTGCGGATTCAGACATTCAGTCTATGGATGATCTAGAAGGGAAAAAGGTCTGCATTGGTGAAGAAGAATCTGGAACTGAACAGAATGCGTTGCAGATTTTAAATGCTTATGGATTAAACAAAAGACTTGTTGATACTGTAAATCTGAATTATACAGATGCCGCCAAGAAATTAAAATCTGGCGATATTGATGCATTTTTCTGTACCGCAGGTGTTCAGACGACTGTGATCAATGAGCTGTCAAAACAGTGTAAGATTCGTCTGGTCAGCCTTGATCAAAAAGGAATTTCTCGTCTGAAGAAATCTTATAAATTTTACACAGAATATACAATACCTGCAGGTACATATGTAAATCAGACTAAAGAAATTAAAACTGTTGGTGTCAAAGCTGTTCTTCTTGCAAGTGATAAACTTTCCGAAGATACTGTCAAAGACATTACACAGATTCTGTTTAAGAATCAACAGCAGATTCAGTATGCACTACCTGTAGATATTTCTCTTGATGAGACAACTGCCGTTGATGGTATCACGATTCCATTCCATGACGGTGCTGCTGCCTATTATAAACAACATGGAATCACAGTAAATACAGAGAAAGGAAGCAATTAACGCTGCGGTGTAAATAAATGACAATACAACTAGATATGTATCAGACGATCGCGGTTGCCGTAGTCGTTTTGATGTTAGGAAACTTTTTAAAACACAGGATTGCGATCTTAGAACGATTTTGTATTCCTGCACCTGTGATCGGCGGTGTGATCTTTGCAATCTTTACCTGTGTATGTTATGTAACTGGATTTGCCGAATTTTCCTTTGATGATATTCTAAAAGAAGTCTGTATGGTATTCTTCTTTACATCTGTTGGATTTCAAGCAAACTTAAAAGTCTTAAAAAGTGGTGGAAAATCTTTGATCATTTTCCTGATCCTTGTGATCATGTTGATCATATGCCAGAACTTTCTTGCAGTCGGTCTGTCCAAAGCACTACAGATCAGTCCTTTGGTTGGACTCTGTACAGGTTCTATCCCTATGATCGGTGGTCATGGTACCGCTGGTGCATTTGGACCTGTTCTTGAAGACTTTGGTGTTAAAGGTGCCAGCACTTTATGTACAGCTGCTGCTACATTTGGATTGATCGCTGGAAGTATCATGGGCGGTCCCGTTGGAAAACGTCTGATTGAGAAGAAAAATCTTTTAAAGACTGCAATTCCTGAAGATAACAGCCTGTTAATTGAAGAAGAGAAAAAGCATGAACGTCACACAAGTATGTATCCAGCTGCCGTGTTCCAGCTGATCATCGCCATGGGAATCGGAACGATCATTTCCAAATTGCTTTCCATGACAGGTATGACATTCCCAATCTATATCGGTGCCATGATTGCTGCTGCATTTATGCGTAACATCGGCGAATATTCTGGACAATTTACAATTTATATGGGCGAGATCAATGATATTGGTGGTATCAGCCTATCTTTATTCTTAGGAATCGCCATGATCACTTAAAATTATGGCAGCTTGCAGACCTTGCACTTCCACTGATCACATTACTTGCAGGACAAACTATTTTGATGTTCTTATTTACTTATTTTGTAATATTTAATATCATGGGAAGAGACTATGATGCCGCTGTATTATCTTCTGGCGTATGTGGTTTCGGAATGGGTGCCACGCCAAACGCATGGCGAATATGCAGGCAATCTGTGAACGTTATGTCCCATCCGTCAAAGCTTACCTTCTGGTACCTTTGATCGGTAGTTTATTTGCAGACTTCTTAAATAGTCTGGTGATCACGTTCTTTATCAATTTTCTATAATCTAGAGGGAGACGATGAAAAATGTTTGGAAAAAGAAAAAAAGACGCGAAGCAATCCGAAATAAGCTCCGTGAGAAATCAGAATATAAAATGAAAAGCGAAAATGTTGCAATACCCGAGATCCATACAAAAGATTTTGATGAGATTGAGAACATATTGATGAAATAGAACAGGAAAAAGAAGAAAAACATTCTATTCTCTATGATAATGTAGCAATTCCTGAGGTTCATATTCATAAAAAGGAAAAATAGAATTCCGATATGCAGGATTCCAACAAAAATGCAGTACATTCTTCCAGTTCTGGTTAATGTACTGCCTGTTTGTTATTATGCTTCTGCCCTCATTTTTGCATATAATTGTTTTCTCACAAAGTAATAACAGATCACCTGTAATACGATTGTTATGATCCAGGATGCTGGATATGATATAAATAAAATATCCAAAGATCTATGATTCGGGAAGATCCAGAAAATCCATACGATTCTTGTTCCTACTGTCCCAATGATCGAAAGGATCATTGGCACACCAGAACGCCCCATTCCACGAAGTGCTCCAGGAAACAGATCCATAAATCCACAGAGGAAATACGTAACCGTTGTATATAACAAGATTTCCATTCCACATTGAATTACTTTTGAATTACTTGTATAGATCGTCAAGAGTTTAGGACCAAAGAAATAAGCGCTGTTTCCCAAGATCATCATTGCTACAAATGATAAGATCAGACAGTCGATCAAGACACGATCCATTCGTTTCCATTTTCCAACACCATAGTTCTGACTGGTAAAACTCATGCAAGCCTGTGTCACTGCATTCACTGTAACATACAAAAATCCAAAAATATTATTTGCTGCCGTATATCCTGCCATTGCGATCGATCCAAAAGAATTCACTGATGACTGCAATAATACATTAGAAAAATTAATAACAGTGCTTTGAATTCCTGCTGGAATTCCCACCTGAAAAATCTGTTTTAAATATTCCTTTTGAATCTTTAATTTTGAAAAACGCAGTTGGTAACTTGTTTCTGATCGATACAGACATCGAAGCACGAGTATACTTGAAATCAGCTGTGAAATTACCGTTCCGATCGCAACTCCTGCAACGCCAAGATGAAAAATGATAACCAGACACATGTTAAGACCTGCATTTGCAATTCCAGCAACGATCAAATAAAACAGCGGACGTTTTGTATCTCCGACCGCTCTTAAAATGGATGCTCCATAATTATAAAGCATAAAAAACGGCATCCCCATAAAATAAATTCTCATGTAAAGAGTGGAAAGATTGATCACATCATCTGGTGTATCCATTAATTCTAATACTGGTTTTGCAAAGATCAATCCTACAAAGACCATAATAATTCCGCTGATCAGCGCCAGTGTGATTGCCGTATGAACGGTTTCAGACATTTCTTTATCTTTGCCCGCCGCATAAAATCTTGCGGATAAAACATTCGCTCCAAGGGATATTCCAATAAATAAATTGGTAAACATATTGATCAGGCAGTGGTTGATCCAACCGCTGCAAGCGACTGGCTCCCACTAAATCTTCCAATAACTATAATATCCACTGCATTAAACATCAGCTGCAAAATTCCGGATAACATCAATGGTAACGAAAATGAGATCAGTTTATCCATAATCGTTCCATTGCACATATCAATTTCATATTTATTACGTTTTATTGTTGAACTCATTGCCTTACTCAAATACCTTTTTTATACTGTCATAGTGCAGGAAAATTCCTTCCTGTGCAAATACTTTGATCTCATCTATTGAGGCAAACATATAGCCGTCAATCTCTGCTTCCTGAAAGTTTACATCACTGTCATCGATATCTAATGTAAAACGATAAACATCTACAAAATAGTTATCTCCTTCTCCTGGATTCTCTCTCTTGTATGTAAACATATATCCGCCTTCAGCATCTTTAACATCCAGTCCTGTTTCTTCTTTCACTTCACGAAGAACTGCATCATAAGATGCTTCCCCTGCCTGTGCAGCACCACCAGACACTTCCCACCATCCTGGTGCCCATGCCTTTGTCATAACTCTCTTTGTGATCAAAATTTGCCATCTGATCTTCTAATGACTCCAAGAACTGTCAGATGATATTCATCATCTTTTAATGTCCAGTCATTTCTCTTCATTGTACGGCCTGTCAGTTGTTTATTCTTATCGTAAATGTCCCATCTTTCTTCCATTTTTGCATTTCTCCTTGGGTGTGTTTCTTTATTAATCTTAACATTTTACGAAATTTATTGCAAATTGTGATTTGTAGTTTGAAGACGGAAATTATTGGTGGAATATTATAAAAAGAAATCATGTGTCTGCAACCCACTCGCGTTCGGACTCCCACGTAGCTGTACTAAGCTCCTGAATGGTCTAACGACCATCCACTCGCTAAGTGCAGACGTGTCCGTACGGTTGCCGACACATGATCTCTTTTTATAATATTCAAATAATTTACGTGATTCAAACCACCACACAGTGCGTATGTTAAACGATATTGGTTAATAATTTTGTATTCGTTAATAGGCAGTTTTGGAACTTTTACAACTACAAAAATTGAAAACAAATAACGTTCAACATACACATCTCTTAAATTTTTCAATCTTGTAATTGTCCACACTCTAGACTTCTGGTATATGATAAAAATAAATAAACGATCGGAAGAGCAGCATTAGAATTTTGCCACGTTTTTTACGGATTCGCAGCCGGCTTGGTGCGTTGTTTGAGCCTCAAAGAGTTTCTGTTTTGAATACCTTGAAGCGAG
>ENA-OQAS01000623-OQAS01000623.1-human-gut-metagenome-genome-assembly--contig:-NODE-623-length-18394-cov-2.155800_pt1 | contig 18394 bp, 30 predicted proteins | sample MGYA00242733_ERZ504523 | MGnify/ENA primary metagenome ERZ504523 (study PRJEB26092, sample SAMD00036239) | human gut metagenome | host: Homo sapiens | study: EMG produced TPA metagenomics assembly of...
CCTTTTGCCCCTGGTCAAACAGCTTTCGTGCACATCCGATCCGTCAGTTTCCCTGTTACTTTTCTTTTCTTTGTTCCGTATTGGCGCATTTTAGAATCCCCGAAATAAATAAATCTTCCTCCGGCATAATCCGGATCAGTTCCCGCAGGACACTGATTCCTCCCACTCCGGAGTCAAATACCGCAATTGGGTTTTCTCTTTGTAATTGATATTCCACAGATCTGTTATCCTTTCTTAATTGAAAAAACATGGTTCAGTTGTTATAATAGTAACTAGTAAATAGCAATGGAGAGTGACAACTATGCTGACTGAAAAAAATACTTCCGATAAATATAAATACTGTGAATTTTGCGGACGCACGCTTCCAAAACATTATGAAGGAACGCTATGTCCCACTTGTCAGGAAGCACAGCTTTTCCGGAATGTGCGGGATTATATCCGCGCCAACACTGTAAATGAATATGAAGTTGCAGAACATTTCCATATTCCTCTCCGGCAGATCAAAGAGTGGATTCGGGAAGGACGGATCGAATATCATGAGGTCGACACAGCTTCCACTATCTCCGGCATGCACTGCCAGCGCTGTGGTGCTCCGGTTTCTTTCGGTACCTGTGTCCGAATTGTCTGAAACTGATGAACACACAGGGCAGATCCGTTGCCCCTGCCATTTCACCGGATTCACGCATGCATTATCTCGATACCCCTTCTGACAAAACGAAATAAGAACTATCCACTCACAGGAAAGGGATGCCGGATTTCGGCACCCCTTTTTCTTACGCCTGTGTACTTCTGCGAATTACTTTTTGTCTGTATTTAAACTCCACTGCTTCCAGATATTTATCATCCGGTTCAAATTTGATCAGCAGTGTCTCGCCTTCCTTTTTCAGAACCATATCATAATATGCAGTATCTTTGTCATGAGAGGTATAATCAATCACCTTGACACCCTCTCTCTCGTATTGTGATACACTGCGATCTCCGGCCGGTGCAATCTGAATTACATCATCCATCGGATAACTTCCCAGTGACTTTCTGCGGTTCTTGTTTAAAACTTTTGCGAAGCGGACTTCCCCGTCAAAATAAGAATACTCAAACTCCTTGGAGTTTCCCATCAGAACAAACCAGACAATTCCGCATACCAGTGCAACCGGTAATGTAATGCCACTGGTCAGACATACTGCAAGCAAACTCACTACTGCAAGTACAAGCATCAATGTCCCCACTACTTTTGCAACCACGGTCTTCCGGACCGGTACTAATACATATACTTCCAATCTTCTATCTCTCCTTCATTTGTAGTAATGTTAATTATACTCCATCCCACACTTTTTTTCCACTAAAGAATATTTTTTTCATAAATACAGTAGATTTTTTGTTCCCCAGCCCTTACAATAAGAGATATTATTTTTCGTTTATTTTCGGAGGTGCATATGATACATATTCCAACAGAAAAACTTGCAGATTTTGAAAAAACATCCGCCGTGAATGGACCATGACCAATGGAATCGGCGGATACGCGGGAGCTCCATCATCGGTGCCTGCAACCGGACACATCAGGGATATCTGATTGCCAGTCTGCATCCCCCGGTCGAGCGCTATCTGGTATTTTCCAAAACCAATGAAAAACTGACACAGGAACCCATGTTTACAATCTGGAAACTTCCCAGCATGCCGGGAAAGGACATTCTCCCATCCGCACGCAAGGACAGCGTTTTTTAACGGATTTCTCCTGTGACGGAACTGTCTGCTTTTCCTATGCCGCCGGCAATATCCGTATGGACAAACATCTGGCCCTGCTGCGGGAATCAAACACAGTTGCGATCTCCTATACGATTACAAACCAGGGAGAGGAAGCCGGACTTTCCATCACCCCGCTTATGAATTTCCGGGAGCACAGTGCATCGTCTGCCGTTTCTGACCTGCAGTTTACCTGTGAGCCAAACACAGTGGGCGGTTTCACTCTGATCCCAGCTGCTGCACCCGGACTCTGCATCGAGCTTTCCTGCAGTGCCGGCAGACTTTTTCCACGTGAAAACCAATACGACGTGGATATGCAGTACCAGACGGAAGTAGACAACGAAACGGCGGGACTGGATACACATTTTTGCCCATATGATCTGCGTTTTACACTTCCGGCACACAGCAGTACAGAGATTTCCCTGCTTTGCACCGTCCACCCGGTACAGGACACCCCTGTGCTTTCCCGCCCGCAGGCAGATACCGCAGCAATCGAAATCGCACACGTACAGGAATATTATGATTCCTTAAAACAACAGGCGGGATATGGCGATGATGCTTTTGCCAATACACTTGTCGTGGCAGCAGACCAGTTTCTTGCCCGGCGCGATTCCACCGGACTTATGACAATCCTTGCAGGTCTTCCGTGGTTTACCGACTGGGGCAGAGATACCATGATCGCTTTTTCCGGGCTGACACTGGCCACCCGGCGGTTTTCGGATGCCCGGGAAATTCTTTCAACCTTTGCGCAGTATGTCCATCACGGCATGGTCCCGAATATGTTTCCGGATGACGGGCAGGACCCTCTCTATAACACTGCAGATGCCTCTCTGTGGTATTTTTATGCCGTGGACGCATATTTGAAGGTTACCGGACAACCATCGGATTATGACTATATACAGCGGCGTATTTACCCCGTTCTGCGTGAAATTATTCATGCCTATGCACACGGCACGGATTTTCCATCTATATGGATGATGACGCCCTCATCCATGCCGGAAGCGGATTGGATCAGGTAACCTGGATGGATGTCCGTGTCGGTGACTGGGTAGCTACCCCGCGTCACGGAAAACCGGTAGAAATCAATGCACTGTGGTACAATGCGCTGTGCGTGACTGCGGAACTGGCAGAACATTTCAAAGAAGATTCCTCCGTTTACCGCCAGCTTGCCACTCGTGTATCTGCTTCCTTCCGAAAAGAATTCTGGAACGAAAAAGACGGATGTCTCTATGACGTTATTGAAGAAAACGGCAAAGATGCAAGCATCCGCCCCAACCAGATCTATGCCGTCAGCCTTCCACATACCATGCTCACGGCCAAACAGGCTCTGCAGGTGGTAAATACCGTAGAGGAAAAGCTGCTTGCCGGCCCCGGCATACGCTCCCTCTCTCCGGAACACAAAGACTATCACGGGATCTACTGTGGCTCTCTTCCGAAAAGAGATGCCGCTTACCATCAGGGAACCGCATGGGGATTTCTGATGGGCGGCTTTCTGACCGCTTACATGAAAGTCCACCACCACTCTCCGGAAGCAAAAAAACAGGCAATGGCATATCTTGCACCGGTACAGACCCACCTTTTGGAAGAGGGCTGCATTGGTTCTATTTCCGAAATTTTTGACGGTGATGCCCCGCATACCTGCCGTGGTTGCTATGCCCAGGCATGGAGCGTTGGAGAAATTCTGCGCTGCTACACACAGGATATTCAAAAAATCAAAAATAATGATTTTTTTCTTGACAAGAAGATCTCACTCGGATATAATACTAAATGTTCCGCGTGAGATTTTCAATTAAGAAATCCACTGCAATGCCTAGTTAGCTCAGTTGGTAGAGCAGAGGACTGAAAATCCTCGTGTCTCTGGTTCGATTCCGGAACTAGGCACTATATGCGGGTGTAGTTCAATGGTAGAACACCAGCCTTCCAAGCTGGATACGTGGGTTCGATTCCCATCACCCGCTCTTTTAAAGAAACTGTTTATCCGGTTTCTTTTTTTATACTCTTTTTTATGAATATCCTGTCTCATACCACGTAAAAAGGACGGCTGCATCTGCAGTCGTCCTTTATATCATGTATGGGTAATAAAACTCGCTTAGAAGAGATCTACACTTCCAAAGAACTTGTCATTGATTACATAATATGCCTTGTACTCTTCCGGCTTTACATAAATATTTAATGTCTTAATGCATCCGGCACGATGTCCCTCAGCTACAAACTGTTTCTTTACCTTATCCTCAAGTTCTCCAAGATTTGCAGCATTCTGCTGATACTGAACAATGATTTCGGTCTTTGCCGGCTGTTTTTCTTTCTTTGCCTTTGTAGCAGCCTTTGCTTTCGTTGCAGCTTTCTTCACAACAGGTTCTGCCTTCTCAACAACAGCCTTTGTTGTTGCCTTTGCAACTTCTTTTGCCTTCTCTTCTACAACTTCTGCTTTCTTTGCTGCTGCCTCAGCAACATCCCCGACTTTTGATTCTACTTTTTTTGTAGCATCCTTAACCGCATTTTTAACTTCTGTCTTTCCCTCTGGTGTCTTCATCAGCTTCACGTCAGAAACTGCTTTGTTTAACTTCTTCTCCTGCATAACGATTCCTCCTAACCAGAATTATTCACATACTAAAAATTTTTCAATTGCATCAAGTGCTGCTTCTTCATCGGCACCCTCCGTCACAATATCAACCGACATTCCATCGGATGGATTAAACGCCATAATTCCCATAATGCTCTTTGCATTAATTCTGCGGTTATCGCTCTCCAACATAATATCGCTGTCGAACTGACATGCTACCTGAACAAGTTCTGCGATTGGATTGTCTGTCCTTCTGACACATTAGAAACGATCACATTTTTCTTACTCATACGCTCTCCCTTTCCAAAACTGTATAACTCATTCTCAAATATATCTCACTTATCCAGGAATTGCAATATACGAACTTTATTTCTGTTAAATCTTCACGAATCATCCATAAAACCTTGTCCTTAATTGTTCATTTTTACAATGAAAATTAACGGTCCAAATAAGTAAAGAAAATGTATCCTGCTTTCCGGAACCAGTCATCCGCATCTTTATAACTTTTTGACCTCGTGGAATGGGTCTGCGGATCATAATAATAAATGCTTCCGGAGGTATATCCCGTCACTAATACGGCACTGTCTGTTCCGGTCATTGCAAATACCGGGCTGCCCTTGCTGACATAAAACAGAATCTCCTCTACTGTGCAGCCGGATATATCAAGAACAACTGAATCTTTTAATGTATTTTCAATCGCGCTTTTCGGGGTTCCTCCATTGTCAATCAGTTCTTTTACACTGAGCCCGTTTCCTCTGTAATTAAGCATGGCACTGACCGCCTGAACCACGGATGATGAACTCTTATCCGCATCGTTTACTTTCAGGCTGCTAAATGCCGTCTGTGCCGATTTACGCGCACGCATCCATACATACTGCTGCTTGGAATCCACCACAACTCCCATATGATTATTGGCGCAGACGATGGCATCCGCGATCTCATCGGTTGCAAGCAGCACATCACCTTTTTTGTACACATAAAAGTATTCCTGCGACTCCTTATTTTTCACGGAAACGTCACGCGGATTTTCCAGTAAAACAGATTTGGAAGTCAGCATTTTAATTTTGGATGCATCTGCCCCATTTTTCATCATAAGCTGGTACTGTGTTTCCTTGCGATCTGTCACGGTTGATCCCACGGTAACTTTTTCTTCCGTGTCTCCCTCACGGTTCATGATCGCATCGGTTCCTGCAGCCACATAATGTCCGCCGGACTTTTGATCAGATGAATGGTAATTGTATAATCCTCCACCGAAATGGAACCGATACTTCCCCTGGACGGTTCATACGTCTTTAAGATACTGTGTGAATTTTCGGAAGTATTCATAATGGTTAAATTTTTCATCGGGAAAACCGTATTTCCCGCTGCTGCAACCATCACCTTATCTTTCTTTGCTGCTCCGTAAATAAAATCTTCATCGATAAACCCAAGCGGAAGAATATACGCTCCCTTTTTTGCCTTGATATCATAGACAGAAGCATTTTTCAAATTCATCAGGTGAATCACATCGCTTTTGTATTCTTTGTCGCTGTCTACCCACGCAAAATACTGATTCGATTCCGACACTTTATAACAGCTTTCTTTCAGATCTTTCACAAGCACTTCCGGAGTCCGCTTGTCCGTATCTATACTGTAAAGTTTCTGATCCATGATCAGGTAAAATGTCCCTTTCGTTCACATACATTAACTGCCCCATCTGTGCTTTGAGTATTTCATAAGAAACATCCGACGGGATAAAAATTTCTTCCTCTATAGTGTGTACCAGACCATCATAATGATATACTGCCGTGCCCACTTCGCCTTCATGATCCCCACGGTTCATATATCCATATACAACAAAATCAATACTTCCCGCTTCATCCACACGGGCAATTTTGATATCATGCTGATCCCAGTTATCCCTCGCATTGATCCCCTCTGCCCCAAGGAAACTGAATACCTGTACAATCTTATTATTTACACGGTCAAAGCACCAGAGTTCTCCCTGCTGTACAAACGCGATCACATCTCCGGTCTCACTTACAGCATATTCAATATTTTTGTCACGTATGCCAAGCTGGATCTGATTATTATCTGTAATAAACCGGTTTTCCCCACGGAAAATCTGATTTAAAGTACGCTCAAAATTTAAGACATACATACGGGATTCCGTCATACGCAGACGATAATATTCTTCCACATTATAATACTCGGTTTCCCCACCGGTTCCTTCGGTGGTCACCACATACCGGAGCGTGATCACATCATAGGAATCATTGATTTCCTTGAAAGATGCCTCGAGTTCTCCCATCTGCTCCGGTTTTAAATCTGCCCAGGTAATCTGGTTTAAGGTACAGCTTAAATCCACATAATTGAGTGTACTGGTATCGCCTGTTGCCGCATCCATATATTTCGGAATAAATTTATTTGCATCATCCGGAATGTATATTCATGAAACTGCAGTGCAAAATCCATACATGCCTGAGTATCATCGTTTTGTGTCTGCATCAACCGGGTGTAATACCGGATCTTATTTTTCCTGAAGCAAGAATAACAATCAGTTCATATTCTTCCCCTTTTCCGAGGATATTCTGGATTTTCAGGTTTGCAGAGATTTCATCATTTTTTTCTTTGATCTCCTGTGCATTTCCCTTTGCAACCAGCCGGGAATCATCAAGACTCCGGATTTCATAAGCAATGCCTCTGATTTTTTGTCCATATGTATTAATTTTCAGCGGAAGCAGTCGTGTATGGTCTACCGGCACAATTCCATCCCGCATCTTTGTAATATTCATTTCCGATACGTATCCGTGCAGCTGTGCCACGCTGTTATTTCCTTCATAAAACTGGACGATGGGAAGGGTTGCCTCCTTCATCGCCGTTGTCATATCTTTATTATCCTGATTGGTTATGATACTGAAAACAATCAGTGCTGCCAGAAAAAGCCCTGACAGCACCACTGGTTTAATTACTTTCCTGTTCATTTATCTTTTCCTTCTTACTATGCTGTAATTTCCGCCGTTACATCCATCTCCTGCATCTGCGATGCCGGCAGCGCCGTTTGCACATTTCCGCACCAAACAGCACACCGATCATACTGCAAAGCCACGGATTCCCACATTCCCGTTCCTGTGTTGTCATAGTTTCTCCGGCGATAGAAGCCGGAACCATTTCGAAATATGATGCCGCCTGCATGTTTCCTTCGATCCGGTTCTCTTTCTTTTTCTGCACTTCGGACAGTTTCCGGTAAATTCCATCAATTTCCATCTGTATCATCAGGCGGTCCGGTTCCTCATCGTAGATGCGGCTTCCCTCATACTCCAGCTGGTCAAGCCTCTGTTCCACCAGCTCCATGATCTCTTTTGTCTCTGCCGGATAGTACTGTTTCATTCGTTCCATATCTTTTTCATATTCCATCTCTGTCAGATACATACTCTGCATCGGATATGTCATATAAAACGGAATCTTTGGGTAAAAATCGTTTGAATAATCCACTTGCATGCTCCATCCTGTCATCATTATAGACTATGCCATGCAACGGTTTTTTGTGCTTATTTTCCTACTATTTTTAAGCATATCTGCTCGTATTCCGGATAATTTTTGTGCCGCATTTCCGTTTCCAGTACTCCCTGTGCATTCTTATGGAAATGATATAAATTATACACACCCTTACGGTAGGCATAGTCCTCTCCATTATCCTGAAAATGATCGTAAGAAGCCTCTCCCGGAGTTGTCAGCAGATACAGCGTACGGTACGCTTTTCTCCAACATACGCCATTTTTTCATACATCGGGATCATCGTTCCTTCTTTCAGGTACATCGGGCACAAATCAATCGGTGCATCCCGCAGGAAATACTTTCCTCCGGTAATTTTCTCTCCGGTCCAGTAATCATACCACTCCCCTTCCGGCAGATACACCATTTTCTTCGTGGCTCCCTGCTCCAATACCGGGGCAACGAGGAGATTTTCTCCTACCAGGAACTCTCCATTGAGGTTATAGGTTTCCGGGTCCTTTGGATAATGTAGAACCAGAGGACGCATAACCGGAAGTCCGGTCTGTTCTCCCTGATAAAACAGATCATACAGATACGGAAGGAAACGATAACGCATCTTTACATATTTTCGATAGATTCCCACCACCTGATCATCAAACTGCCACGGCTCCTGTCTGCGTGTTCCCTGACAGGAATGATTTCGAAACAGCGGAGAAAATACGGCAGCCTCGATCCACCGGGTCAGAAGTTCTGGGGTCGTATCCGCACCGAATCCGCCAATGTCGGTTCCGGCAAACGCAAATCCGCTCATACCGAGATTACACAGCTGCGGCACCATCATCTGCAGATGCGACCACAGACTCTGATTATCTCCGGTCCACACGGTCGCATATTTCTGTGTTCCTGCATACGCTGCACGTGTGATAACAAACGGACGCTTATCGGAAAGTTTCTGCAGTCCCTCAAAGGTCGCACGGCTCATATAATGTCCATATACATTGTGCATTTCCGCATGATTTGTCGTACGCTCCTCATCATGAAATACAACATCCTGCGGCAGCTCGCCACGGAAACTTGCCGGTTCATTCATATCATTCCATACACCGTCCACACCGATGTCGACCAGAAACTTATGGTGTTTTCCCCACCAGTCGCGTACTTTGCGGCGTCCAAAATCCGGATAATTTGCATCTCCCGGCCAAACCTCATTGACATAGGTAGTTCCCTGTGTATCGGTCGCAAAATATCCGTTTTCTTCGCCTTCTTTACACATAAAATAGTCCGGATCGACTTTGGTTCCCGGATCAATGATCGTAACCGTTTTAAAGCCCTGTTTTTTTATTTCCGCAATCAGATCCCCAGGTTTTCCGTACTTTGCATCATTCCATGTAAACACACGATACCCATCCATATAATCAATGTCAAAATGAATGGCATCACACGGAATATCCAGATCACGGAAATGTTCTGCCACATCACGGATATCTTCTGCGCACTGATAGCCCCAGCGGCTCTGCTGGTATCCAAGCGTCCATCGCTGCGGCAGCGGTGTCCGCCCGGTCAGATATGTATATTCTTCAATCAGATCCGTCAGTTTTTCTCCACCCAGGAAGTACAGATCCAGATTGCCATCATCCGCGCGTAAAAATAATATTCCGGATTTTCTTGCCCAGATTGGAGATAGCGTGAACGTAATTATCAAAAACATGCCATATACGTCATTCTTTTTTCTTGCAAAAGAGCACCGGAATCGACTTGTACAGCGCATGATAGTCCTCATTGTGTGCCTGTGGAATATCGGAATTCCAGTTCTCATACTCATAATTTTTTTTATTCAGGAATCCGGTCTTATCACCCAGACCGTAAAAATCATCCCCCTCGTCCAGATCAAACATCATCTGTACCGGATAATCATGTGCGCCCAGATTCGACGTATCATGCCCTTCCGACTCCAGAATCTGTTTCATCTGCTCACTGACTTCCCCGCAAACACTTCTGCCCTGCCGGTGTGTCCGGACAAGCGGAGTCCCGTCCGGTCTCGTAATCACCATTTCCAGATTTTCTCCAAACTGCATCCGGATCTTATCGGTTGCAATTACCAGATCTTCTCCTTTTGCTCTGCCGTCAGTTCTGTCGCAACCGCCTTGTCTCCATCAATGGCCTTAGAATAATGTTCCTTTGTTCTGTAAGGCACAAAATATTGACAATATCATCCCTTATGGCTTTCACCACCAGTTTTTGCTGTTCATACTTCACACAAATCTCATTTCCATCCTGTCGGAAGGACATAATTTTTCCTGCTGTACTCATTGTTTCCCCTTTCCTTTACTCTGTTTCCTGCGTTGTTGTATCCGGTTCCTGATCGGTAACATAGTCTGAACTGACATATCCTTTTTGTCCGTTATATTCTGCCTGCACCCATCCGTTTTCTTCTCCCAGCAGTGTCAGCTTCGTTCCCGTCACGAGAACGGTAAGAATTTCACTGTCTGTATTCGGCTCTGCACGGAAATTTACGCCATCTGTGCTTGTCCATACACTCTGTCCGTCTTCGTCCAGCGGCTGTTCCGTTACCGGTGGCAGATTGCTGTTGTCTGCCGGCGGTGCATTATTTGTGATTTCCGTTTCCGGTGTCTGGTTTTTCCCTGCATTCCGCCCATGAAGCCATACGATAAGTGATATAATTCCTGCGAGCAGTGCTGCGCAGATTATGGCAAAAATAATTCTGGCAATAATGACGTCTTTTCTGTGACTTGCTTTCATGATCGTTGTCCCTCCCCTTCATCTTCTGTACATATAATTGTGGTTTTCCCTGGATCTACCTTGTCTTTTTCCAAAATCAGTTTTCCAATCTTATCCGCCCGGATGATTCCGCCGGAAGGATTAAGCACACTGTCCACGGTATTTACAATCTGTGCATCCACCGTGGAATACTCAAATGCCAGTGTCGTATTAATCAATTTACAGTTCACCATTTTCAGATTTTCTATATAACACATGCCCTGCAGGCTCTCAATCGTACAGTTGACAAGTGTAAGATTTCTGGCATTCCATCCCAGATATTCTCCCGAAATAAAACTGTCATACACAGTAACATGATTGCTGTTCCAGAATGCATCTTTGGAAAGCATGCGTGCATGATGGATCTCCATGTTTTCCACACCATCAAATGAATAATTTCCAACCAGTTCAAAATGATCCAGCTGCATATTTTTACAATTCATGGCAAAATAATCCCCGTGCGCCTGCACATAGGACAGGTTTACATCGGTACAGTTCCAGAGGGTTTCCTCTGCATTCGGGAAATTTACATTGGTCAGGGTTACTCCCCTGCAACGGCGGAAATTTTTTTGGTGCTTCTACAATGGAATCTCTTACCGAAATATCATCGGTATACCATACCCCGGCCCGCGCCATGTCAAACCAGTACATTCCTTTACATCGACATGTTTGCAATACCAGAGCGGATATTTCCACCGGAACAGACAATTATCCAGATAAAGACTGCTGCTCTCCTTCAACGGGGATTCCCCATCCTCAAACACACTGTCATATACCGCCAGATTTTCAGACTGAAACAGTGAGCGTTCTCCTGTTAATTTCTGCTGACGAAGCACCTGCCGTGCCGTGTCAAATTTATCGTTACTCATTTTTTATTCCTTCTTTTTCAGCTTGTAATGATTGGGTCTGCTAGTTATTTTACCACGAGATCACCGGAACATTCAAGTATGCTACTCTAACAAAAGCTCCTCGACCGTGACAAACGAATATCCCTGTTTCTGCAAGGTATCTATGACCGTAAATGCGGCCTGTACAGATGACGCCGAAGCATCGTGAAGCAGAATAATGTCCCCCGGCTTAGTATCCTTTAGAACTCTCTGAACCACAGTATCCGCATCGGTCGTTGCCCAGTCCCGCGGATCTACATTCCACAGTACTTCGATCAGATTTACCTGCGCATCCAGTTCCTTCTGCCAGCATCCGTAAGGTGGACGGATATATCCTGCATATTCTCCCGTCACATCATAAATCGCCTTCTGTGTTTTTTCAATCTGCTGCAAAGTGCATGCCGTGCCCACTTCCTTAAAATTAACATGTTTATAAGAATGAACACCGATCAGATGTCCGTCATCATGCATCCGTCTGACGACATCCGGATACTGTTTTACCTCTTCTCCCAGCAGAAAAAAGTGGCTTTTACACCACGTTTTTCTAATCCGTCCAGCAATTTCGGTGTATATTCCGGATTCGGCCCGTCATCAAAGGTAATTGCAACTGTTTTCATTTCTTTCTCCACTTTCTCCGGCTGCAGTGTCATTGTACTTACAACAGCCGCTGCGTTTCCAATGCTGTATGACAGGAAAAGAAACAGTGCATACCCCACATATCTTTTCCATTGTTTTTTGTCTGCCATTTCATACCACACAAATTTCCTGCTTAGTATATCGTATGAATTAATCATAAAAAATATGTTGTCCTTATTCTGAATCATAAGTTTCCCTGCTGATGCCCTCCCCGAGCATCATCCGTTCCTCATGCTGCATTTCTTTTTCCCGGATGGCGCGTTCATAACCGGTCAATGCTGCAAACGGAGAAAACTGTGCGGCCCGGTCTTCCGATGGCATCTGCGGATGCTTTTTCGAAACCGGATGCGGCAGATCTATGATGTCATCATAACGATGCGTATTTTCCAGCCGGTTCATGCCCGATGTCCTCCAATCTGTCCGTTGCGCTGCCGCATGGTTGCCCCTTCTTTGAAATTGGTTCCTTTTAAAATGGCATTTTTCCCATAACGCTGCTTAATGGAAAGCATGGCTTTCTGCATCTGTTTTTCCTTCTGCAATGCCTGCTTTTGTGCCTTCTGTTCCTCGGTTTCTTCCGCAAAATCAAACAGGCTCATCTGCTCATACGTCTGTTCTTTTTGTGCCTCCTGCTCTGTGCGTACATGGCATGCCGTAACATAGATCCTGCGGATCAAAAGATCCGGATTTATAATTCTGTCATATAATTCCAGTGTTTTTTCTACTACCGTAATGGCAGAAGATGTATGATTTTGCAAATTTGCCGTCCCATGCGCATGCTTTGGAATCTTTCTTCCGTAACGATCCGTAGTCACTTCCCCGTGATATCTTTTTGCCCGCACCGGGTCTGTCAGATTTTCGATATCATAGCCAACCGTCAGCACTATCTGATCCGTCACGAGTCCATGCTCCACCAGATCCAGTACCAGCTGGTCTGTCATTTCCTGCACAACAATCCTTGCTTTATCTGCCGGGTACGGACACTGCAATACCTGTCCCGATCCGGAACTGTTCGCCTGCGGACGATACGCTTTGATCTGTGCAATCGTGCACGGTTCGTACCCCCAGGCATGATCAATCAAAAGTTCTGCATTCACACCAAACAGTTTGTAAAGCAGATCTTCACTATAATAATCTGTTTCTTTTCCGATGGAGCAGCGCGCCACATCTCCCATGGTATACATTCCGTTTTCTGCCAGTTTCTTCGCATATCCCGGTCCGACACGCCAGAAATCCGTGATCGGCCGGTAGTCCCAAAGCAGTTTACGGTAACTTTTTTCATCCAGCTGGGCAATGCGCACACCGTTTTCATCCGCATCGATGTGCTTTGCCACAATATCCATTGCGATTTTGCACAGATACAGGTTGGTTCCGATCCCGGCAGTGGCCGTGATCCCAATGTTATCCTGCACATCCAGAATGATAGTCTGCGCCAGCTGATAAGCTGTCATTCCATAGGTTTTCAGATAATGTGTCACGTCCATAAACACTTCATCAATCGAATATACATGAATATCTTCCGGCGCCACATATTTCAGATATATATCATAGATCCGCGTACTGTATTCCACATAAAGTGCCATCCGCGGAGGTGCCGCAATATACGACAATTCCGGCTCACCGGTTTTTCGGCTGCGGTTTACCTGTTTTACTTTCTGAACCACTTCAAAAAGCCTGGCTCTTCCCGGAATCCCATATTTTTCAGGGATGGAGAACTGCCAGGCAGATGGTTTTTTCCGTGCGGCTTTCATCCGCCACCACCAGATTGGTGGTCAGCGGATCAAGTCCACGCTCCACACATTCTACGGATGCATAAAATGATTTCAGATCAATTGCGATATACTGCGGCATACCTTTCCTCTCCCCAAACAGACATTCGTGTATGCTCTCATTATATCAAAATCCGATAAGATTGCAACGCTATTTACATTCCGTCACAAACACTTCACATTTCTCTAAAATCAGCTTATTTTCAGCATTTGTTCGTTTTTTATTTGATAAAAGTACCTTTTTTGCCGGAACTTCCCAATCCAGTTCTATGGTATCTGTTCCAAAATTTGCCGCTACCAGAACCCGGCGCCCCTGCAGGATGCGGTAATATGCCATTACGTGATCTGCATTCTCATATGCCGGCTCAAATTTTCCATAAGTAAACAACTCCCGATATTCCCCAGATTTGCGCAATGCGATAAGTTTTCTGTAATAATGCAGAACCGAATCCGGCTGCCCTTCCTCTTTTTCCACATTGATCACCGGATAATTATCATTGACTTTCAGCCATGGAGTTCCCGAGGTAAAGCCCGCCTGCGGCGCATCCTTCCACTGCATCGGCGTCCGTGCATTGTCCCTGCTCATGACCGAACATACGGCAAGTGCTTCTGCATCCGAAAGTCCGGCCTCACGCGCCACCCTGTACTGGTCTTTGGTACTGATATCATCGAATTCATCCACACTGTTCCATCTGGCATTCTGCATGCCAATCTCCTGCCCCTGATAAATAAACGGAATTCCACGCAGCAGAACACTTACTGTACCAAGCATCTTTGCCCCGTCCGCATTTGCGCATAATCCGGCAGAAAACGGGAAACGCCGCGCGGCTCATCGTGATTTTCAATGATATTTGCCTCGAACCCGACATTCTGTACCCGCATCTGGGAATCTGTGATTGCTTTTTTCCACGCATCAAAAGAAATTGGTGGCGCATCGTACCATCCGTGTTTCCCGTCACTGAGCATATGGGCGCTGAAATCAAAAATTGTAGAAAAATGTCCATTTTCTCCAATAAGTCCGGCAGGTCTTCCACCCCAATGTTAAATACTTCCCCTACCGTAAATGCATCCTTTTTGGCAAATGTATGATTCTTTAAATCTTCAAGCAGCGCATCGACACCTTCTACATTTTCGACCATACGCCAACAGCTTGCCAGTCCATCGTCACCATCCGGCTCCATATCCGGAAATGCCAGATCTTTTTTAATATTGATGATCGCATCAATCCGAAAACCTGCCAGTCCTTTGTCCAGCCACCAGTTGATCATCCGGTAGATTTCTTCCCTCAGTTTTGGATTTTCCCAGTTTAAATCCGGCTGCTCCTTTGCGAACATATGGAAATAATATTTGTCCGATCCCGGTACCGCTCCCAGCAGTTTCCCCCGAAATAAGAACGGTAATTGCTCGGTGGATTTCCATTCTTTCCCTTCCGGAAATAAAAATAATCGGCATACGGTCCGTCCGGATCCGCCAGTGCTTTCTGAAACCATTCATGCTTGTCGGAGCAGTGATTGACAACCAGATCCATAATCAGATACATATCTCTCTTTTTGGCCTCCGCAAGCAGTTCGTCGAATTCCTCCATCGTTCCGAATTCTTCAGCGATTGCATAATAGTCCGAAATATCATAGCCTGATCCACAAACGGGGACTTATAGATTGGAGAAAGCCAGATAATGTCAACTCCCAGCTCCTTTAAATAGTCCAGTTTGGAAATAATGCCCCGCAGGTCACCGATCCCATCTCCGTTTGTATCGCAAAAACTCTTTGGATAAATCTGATATGCCACCTTGTCATGCCACCATTTTTTCTGCATGTCCATGTCCTCCTTCGCCTGTATCTCCATGTCCTTTGACAATTTGTTTCTGTAACATTATACTGTCATTATAGTTTGGAATTTCAAAATTATCTTGCATAATTCTTACTTTTTATAACACAATACTGCTCTCATAAGACAAAGGAGAATTTTCCATGAAACGGTTACAGACACTTGCCCTTGAACAGAAAGAAGATGCCCGTCACGGTGACGCGACCTTCCCCATACAGAAATATATCACTTCTTTAAAGCCGGATTATCCGGTCGTGACAACGCACTGGCACGAAGAGGCTGAATTTACACTCATCACCGAAGGAGATGCCAGCTACCAGATCGACCTTACTTCCTACGCTGTGGAAAAAGACGATCTGATTTTTATCCCGCCTCTGTTGCTGCACTCGGTCTCCCGCGGACAGTCTGTGCTTTACCAGTCCGAAACCTATGTGTTTCACATGAACTTCTCGGTGGAAATGCGACCGATATCTGCTCCACCCGTTATCTGATGCCACTGACCAATGAAGAACTGTCGGTTCCGTGTCTGATCCGTCCGACCCATCCGGCTTATGTATCTCTGCGCAAAATTTTTGCACAGATCAGTTCTCTCTTTGCAAATCCGGTTGAGGGATACGAACTGGCCATTAAGGCATTACTGCTGCAGGTTATTTTCCTGCTCCTGCAGTACCGTACCCCGGACGGGAAACGATCTGTCGACACCGCAAACGCCTCTGAAAAATTAAAAACCGTACTGGACTATATCCATCTGCACTATGCCGAGCCGCTTACGGTTGCCGGTCTCGCTGCCCAGTGCTATTTCAGCGAATATTACTTTATGCGTTTTTTCAAAAAACACATGAACATGACCGTAGTGGAATACCTCAACAATCTGCGATTAGAAAAGGCTGTAGAACTGTTTGAACAGGGAAACACCTCCATTCTGGAGGTCTCTCTCGCCACAGGATTCCACAACCTTTCCTATTTTCATAAAATTTTTAAACGGAAATTCCACATGACACCCAGAGAATTTCTGAAAAAACTATCGTCTTTTTAAAAGCCCGTCACAAAAAGCCCGATATTTAATGCTGTAACTACAATTACAATTGCCCAGAGAACCATTTTAAGTCCGGTACTGTTTGCATACTTTCCCATCACTTTTTTGGACGAGGTAAGATAAATCTGCGTAAAAATAGTGATCGGAAGCTGTACTGCAAGAAGCATCTGGGAATAAATCAATCCCTGAAACGGAGACCGGATCAGCAGAATGATAAGCGCTGCCGGAATCATCGTAATCAAAACACCCTGTCTGGTTTCTTTCGTCGCAATATCATAAGGTTTATTAAAAATTCCGGAAAAAATCGTTCCTCCCGCCATCCCTGCGGTAATACTTGAAGAAAGCCCGGCAAGTAAAAGGGCAATGGCAAAAATCACCGTTGCTTCATTTCCAAGCAGTGGTGTCAGCATATTTCCCGCAGTCGTCAGATCATCCACCTGGTTTTCCCCTCTCTGATAAAACGTCGCCGCCGCCATGAGAATCATGCGCTGTTAATCGCCCATCCGATGATCATGGAAAACAGCGTATCCTTAAATTCAAATTTCAATTGTCTCTGAATCACCGCTTCTTCTTTCAGATTCCACTTCCGGCTCTGAATGATCTCCGAATGTAAAAACAGATTGTGCGGCATGACAACCGCGCCAAGCACGCTCATGATAACCGGCATCGCATGCGATGGAAATACCGGTTTTACCCATCCTGTGGCGGCAGCTCCCCAGTCAATTTTCACCATACAGATTTCAATTAAAAAGCAAAAACCAATCAGAGAGACAAAAAGCATGATCAGTTTTTCGATCCTTTTATATGCATTGGTAAATTCACAGAACAAGACCACGACAAGGATCAGCATGCTACCCACTTTAATCGGAATGTGGAACAGCATCTGCAGTGCAATGGCACCTCCTAAAATCTCTGCCATCGCAGTCGCAATGGCAGCGGCTACTGCCGTTACAAGAATCACATTCTTCAATGTCCTGTTTATGTAACGGCTTGCTGCCTCGGACAGACACAATCCCGTCACAATCCCCAGATGTGCTGCATTGTGCTGTAAAATAATCAGCATAATCGTTGAAAGAGTTACCATCCAGAGCAGGGTATATCCATATCCCGATCCGGCTGCAATATTGGATGCCCAGTTTCCCGGATCAATAAACCCGACTGTTACCAGCAGTCCGGGGCCGATAAACTTCAAAATATTTAAATTGTCTTTTTTTTCTTTCCTGTTATTTTTATTCATACATCAGAAATCCTTTCTTTTCATACTATTCACGCAGTTAGTTTTAACTAACTGCATAATACACAAACATTGAACTTGTGTCAATGAAACGGCATTTTATTCCCGTTTTTTATGCTATAATTATTATTGACATGCGTACCAATATATCATAGTATTTATTTATGTTAGATATAGTTTTCAATACTACATTAGTTAGTTTTTATTTATACATTGTAAGAAAGGAGATTTTACTATGCAATTAACAATTCGGGAACCCGGAAGCGCCATCACACATTTTATCGGCTGCCTGATGGCTTTGATCGCAGCCTCACCACTTTTAATAAAAGCTCACGGAAATGCAACCTATATGTTGCCATGACAATTTTTGCCACAAGTATGGTTTATTGTACGCGGCAAGCACAATCTATCACAGTATCTGTCATGTATCTACCAAAGTACTCCGGAATTTCCAGA
>ENA-OQAS01000624-OQAS01000624.1-human-gut-metagenome-genome-assembly--contig:-NODE-624-length-18391-cov-2.103263_pt1 | contig 18391 bp, 28 predicted proteins | sample MGYA00242733_ERZ504523 | MGnify/ENA primary metagenome ERZ504523 (study PRJEB26092, sample SAMD00036239) | human gut metagenome | host: Homo sapiens | study: EMG produced TPA metagenomics assembly of...
ATAAATGTGCGTTCGTATTGATCTGGCTGCTCAGAAGCGCCCAATGATCTCCTGAAGCGCCGAGCGGGTTCTTCGGTGTCCGGATCAGGGTAACCTCAAATTCTCCGTCATCAAAACCACATTCTTCCCGATCATATTACGGAAACCGCCAACAGATCTGGAATTCGTCACCATACCATAAATAAATTCGTCCTCAATCGTTTCTCCGTCATGTGTCACTTTTAATTTATATGACGGGATATCAAAAATTCTGGTTGCTCCTTCCAGTACATATGCCAGATGTCCCAGAACATTCTTCATTTCCTGCTTTGTCTCATAAGATACATCCGTGAAGAGTCCGAATGCTGCAATGTACACGAACACATCTCCGTTAAACCGTCCGATATCACAGGGAAATTCTTCCCCCCCTGCAGCTGTACTTGCCGCCTGGAGAAGATTCTTCGGGATATGGAGACTGCTCGCAAGTCGTTGGTCGTTCCTGTCAGGATGTAACCGACCGGAATCTTTTTTTCTCTCTTCATCATTCCGGTTACGACCTCATCAAGTGTTCCGTCACCACCACTGCAGATCACACGGTCATACTCCTCTGTAAATGTCTTTACTTTATAATAAGCGTCTTTATATTTCTGCGTCGGATATACAACCACTTCATATCCTGCTTTTACAATAATGTCAATAATATCAGAAAGCTTCGGTTTTAAAAGTCCCTTTCCTGCATTCGGATTATAAATAAACAATGCTTTTTTCATACGTCCGTCCTCCTGTTATCTGTTCTTTTCTCTATAAGGGCTGTCCCCACAGCTCCTTATGGATACATGCATTATAGCATAAAGAGCCTGCTTTCGGCAGACTCTTCAGTTTTATGCAATTATCTGTTCTTAACGTTCACAAGAAACCTTTCGATACCAGCTGCTGCTTCCTTTCATTCTGTTCCGTTCGCAACAACGGTGATTTCCTCTCCCGGCATCAGTGTCAGACTCATCATCCCATAATGCTCTTGCATTGACTTGCTTCTGGTCAACTTCGATATATACCGAACTTGAATACTGACTAGCTTCCTGAACAAGAAGTGCAATCGGTCTGGCGTCTAATCCCTCGGACAATTGAATCTTAACAGGTTTTTGATCATAATGTTCCTCCTTGCTTAGCCCTTATCTCTTCCGCCATTTCACTTAACTTGCGCAATCTGTGGTTCACTCCGGACTTGCTACCGGATTTTGCAGAAGTGCGCCTAACTCTTTTAAAGATGCCTCCGGATATGTAAGTCTTGTAAGGGCCATGTCCTTCAATCCTTCCGGCAGCTTATCGAGTCCTTTTGTTTCCTCAATATACCTTATATCGTCGATCTGCTTTACAGCAGCGGAAACCGTTTTATTGATATTCGCAGTCTCGCAGTTCACTTTTCGATTCACCGTATTTCTCATATCTTTCAATATACGGATATTCTCCAACTCCATCAGTGACTGATGTGCCTCCATCACATTCAGCACATCCACGATCTGAGCTCCTTCTTTCAGATAAACCACAAATGATTTCTTCCTTGATACAATCTTTGCGTCCAGAGCAAAGCATCTCATTATCTTCTGAATCTGCTGCGCTTTTCCCATCGACGCACAGACAATTTCAAAATGATAGGACTTCTCCGGATCGCTCATGGATCCCGATGCAAGAAAAACGCCACGCAGAAAAGACCGCTTACAGCAAGTCTCCTGAATCACGACATTCTTTACTACAGAAAGCTCTTCTTCCACATCTCCATAAGGATTGAGCAGTTTTGCCGCCTGAAGCACCCTGATAGCATCTTCGTGTTTTTTTACAACTATATAATAGTAGCTGCTGCCTTTTTCCCGGTTCACCCGAATAGCGATATCAACAACTATATTAAACGTTCTTCTCAATAAAGTAAAGCTTTTTCTTGCAACTGCCAGATTTTCCGTATGAATCTTAAGTGCTGCATGACCTCTGCTGTCGATCATGACAGCCCCACACATGCTGATGATTGCTGCAAGTTCTGCAATCCGGCAATGTCTTGCAGGACTTAGCTGACGCGATATTTCTTCTTTAATATTTCCAGAAAAAGACATACTATCACCTATTTTGCTTTCGTAATTGCATCTTTCTCGATATCACGATGCTCTTTTCTTACACCGTACTCTTTCTCTGCCACAGACAGCCGTTCATACAACTCATTAGCAAGTGTCACGGAGCGGTGTTTTCCTCCGGTACATCCGATTGCGATCACAAGCTGGTTCTTTCCTTCTGCAACATAATTCGGAATCAGGAACTCAACCATGTCGACCAGCTTCTTCAGGAATTCTTTTGAAATATCGTTATTCATCACGTAATCCCTGACCGGCTTGTCATTGCCACTCTGCGGGCGAAGTTCATCAATATAATACGGATTCGGAAGGAATCTGACATCAAATACCAGGTCTGCATCACTCGGAATTCCATATTTAAATCCGAAAGATAACACAGTAATGTACAGATTCTTGTATTCTTTATTCTCGGCAAAAATACGGTTCAGTTCACTGCGCAGCTCCCTGGTCAGCATCCGGCTTGTATCCAGGATATAATCTGCCCTTTCTTTTAAAAGGCAATTTTCTTACGTTCTTTGGCAATCCCGTTCTCAATTCTGCCGCCCTTTGAGAGTGGTGGTTCCTTCTTGTCTCTTTATATCTTTTCACCAGTGTATCATCATTCGATTCAAGGAAAAGAATCTCCAGTGGTATCTTGTTTTTTCAAGTTCGTCCAGAACCTGATCCAGTGCACGTAGATTCTGTCCACTGCGAATATCAAGTCCCAGAGCGATTTTCGTGATCTCACCATTTGGAACGATCAAAAGTTCTGTCAGTTTTGTCATTAAAGGAATTGGCATATTATCCACACAGAAATATCCCATGTCTTCCATCATTTTCAAAGTTGTACTTTTCCCTGCTCCGGACATTCCCGTTACAATTACGAATCTCATCCCTAAAATTCTCCTATTTGTTTCACTTCCGGTTCCATCGTAACACCGGTATCTTCTTTCACTTTCGCTGTTACCTGCCGGATCAGCTCCATCACGTCAGCCGCCGTCGCATTTCCTTTATTGATCACAAATCCACTGTGTTTTTCAGAAACCTGTGCTCCACCTACTGTAAATCCTTTCAGACCACTGTCCTGGATCAGTTTTCCTGCAAATATCCTTCCGGACGCTTAAAGGTGCTGCCTGCACTCGGATACTCCAGCGGCTGCTTCGATACCCGCTTCTGACGGAGGTCATCCATCTGCGCTTTTATTTCTTCTTTTTTGCCTTCTGTAAGCGAAATCACGGCACCCAAAACGATATATCTTTTCTCCGGGATAATGCTTGTACGGTATCCGAGTCCCAGTTCTTCTGCCGGAAGCTCCATGATCTCGCCCTCTTCTGTCATAACCCTGACACTCGTCAGTACATCCTTCATCTCTCCGCCATACGCGCCGGCGTTCATCACAACCGCTCCGCCAAGCTTCCCGGAATGCCTGCTGCGAACTCAAATCCGGTCAGTGCTGCATCAAGTGCTGCATTTGCAATCTGCGCAAGCGAACATCCTGCCTGCGCCGTGATCTGATTTCCTTCTACCTGAAATGTTCCCATACTCTTATAAAGCTGGATAATCGCTCCTCTGAAGCCTTTGTCTCCAACCAGAAGGTTGCTTCCATTTCCTACTATATATATAGGTATCGAAAATTCCCGGCACACCCGAATTGTCTCTGCCAGTTCCTTTTCATTCGATGGCATGATAAAATAATCTGCCGAACCACCGATCCGGAAGGTTGTATGCTTCTTCATCGGTTCATCCTTCTGTATTTTGGCTGCATTGACCACATTATACAAACATGTCTCAAAATTCTGTTCCATTCTCTTCTCCTAGTATCTATAAATATTCTATGCCATTCTTCTTTTTTTATTTAACAGGAAATTGCCATTGGACCTCCCGCCAAATAGAAGTTACTACGTGCCAAAGCACGTTTTAATATCATCCTCATATGACTAAGTGTCAAAAATAAATTTTGGCACTTACATCATATGATACACCAAAAAATATGCAAGTTCAACGCGCTCTTGCAAAATTAAGTGAAATGCGATATAGTAAGGCATAACATAGAAATTTTATCAATATTTTTAAAAAGGAGTGATTTTTAACTGTGGACTCGAGTGTCTCGCAAATACTTATTTTGCTAGTCCTGCTGCTCTTATCCGGCATATTTTCGTCAGCCGAGACAGCACTTACAACCTACAACAAAATCCGGATGCGTGCCCTTGCAGACGAGGGTAACAAGCGTGCCAGCACCGTACTTGCCGTAACTGAGAATTCAGGTAAAATGCTTAGCGCGATCCTCATCGGCAACAACATTGTTAATACTGCGGTAGCTTCCCTTGCCACCACAATCGCATACCGCCTTGGTGGAACCGCCGTCGCGATCGCAAGTGGGCTTATGACGCTTCTCATCATCCTTTTCGGAGAGATTACTCCGAAGACGATGGCAACCATTCATGCTGAGAAGATGTCTCTTTTCTACGCACCGGTTATCAATATTTTCATGAAGATCATGACTCCGTTTATCTTCATTGTAAACGGTCTCTCCACCGGTCTTCTGATGCTTCTTCGCATCGATCCGAATGCCAAAGACAATACCATGACCGAAGCTGAACTCCGAAGTGTGGTAAATGTCAGCCATCAGGACGGTGTGATCGAATCAGATGAAAAAGAGATGATCTACAATGTGTTTGATCTCGGTGATGCCATTGCCAAAGACGTCATGGTTCCCCGTGTCAACGTAACTTTTGCTGATATTGACAGCAGTTACGACGAACTGATCGACCTGTTCCGGGAAGACAAATTCACCCGTCTTCCGGTTTACCAGGAGACAAAAGATAATGTTGTCGGAACGATCAATATGAAAGATCTTCTTCTTTATGACAGTAAGAAAAGTGAGTTCCAGATTAAAGACATTCTCCGTGAAGCCTACTTCACTTATGAATACAAGAGCATTTCCGAGCTTCTTGTTGAAATGCGCCAGGCCTCTTTCAATATCGCAATTGTCCTGGATGAATACGGTGAAACGTCCGGTCTGATCACCCTGGAAGATATCCTTGAAGAGATTGTTGGCGAAATCCACGATGAATATGATGAGAATGAAGAAGAAAATATCAAAGCGGTAGGCAAACACGAATATATTATTGAAGGTTCTACCAATCTTGACGATCTCAATGATTCCCTGGATCTGAATCTGGAATCGGAAGATTATGATTCTCTCGGAGGCTTTATCATCGAAAAGCTGGATCGTCTTCCAAAAGCCGGTGACTCTGTTTCCACCGAAGACGGAATCCGTATGGTCGTAGAAAAGCTCGATAAAAACCGGATTGAGACAGTTCATCTGTATCTTCCGGAGAATTACCGCGAACATACGTCTAACTCGTTGGAAACTGACGACTAAGCAGACCTCCCGGAAAGAAATCCTGACAGATTTTTTCTTTATATTTTGCAGAATATACAATTATTTCAGGGCAGCCCAAAGTGGACTGCCTTTTTCTTTTTCGGATTTCGTTATTTTTTAAACAATTTTTTAAGAAATATTGGTTTTTTATTGATTTTATTGCGTAATTATGTATAATTATGGTAAATGGGTGAAGAATTTTACTTCATCAGATGATAAAATCTGCGCTCACAGCTTTTATCATTTAACCATTTAACTAGAATTAGGAGAAAGAGGTTAATTGCAATGGCAGAAATCAATTTAAGCAAGTATGGTATTACTGGAACAACAGAAATCGTGCACAACCCTTCTTACGAATTACTGTTTGAAGAAGAAACGAAAGCAGGTCTTGAGGGATTTGAAAAAGGTCAGGTCAGCGAACTTGGTGCTGTGAACGTAATGACAGGTGTATACACCGGACGTTCCCCTAAAGACAAATTCATCGTAGTTGATGAAAACTCTAAAGACACTGTATGGTGGACTTCAGACGAATATAAGAATGACAACCATCCGGCTTCACAGGAAGCATGGGAAGCTGTAAAGGAGATCGCCAAGAAAGAACTTTCTAACAAGAAACTTTATGTTGTAGATGCATTCTGCGGCGCTAACAAAGATACACGTATGGCAATCCGTTTCATCGTTGAAGTTGCCTGGCAGGCTCATTTTGTAACAAACATGTTCATCAAACCAACATCTGAAGAACTTGAGAACTTCGAACCAGACTTGTAGTATACAACGCTTCTAAAGCAAAAGTTGAAAACTACAAAGAACTTGGACTTAACTCTGAAACAGCTGTTTTATTCAATATCACAAGCAAAGAACAGGTTATCGTTAATACATGGTACGGCGGAGAGATGAAGAAAGGTATGTTCTCTATGATGAACTACTACCTCCCACTTAAGGGAATCGCTGCTATGCACTGCTCAGCAAACACTGATCTGAACGGCGAAAACACAGCTATCTTCTTCGGTCTTTCAGGAACAGGTAAGACAACACTTTCTACAGATCCTAAGCGTCTCCTGATCGGTGATGACGAACACGGCTGGGATGACAACGGAGTATTCAACTTTGAAGGTGGATGCTACGCTAAGGTTATCAACCTTGACAAAGAATCTGAACCAGATATCTACAACGCAATCAGACGTGACGCTCTTCTTGAGAACGTAACTCTTGATGCTGAAGGAAAAATTGATTTTGCTGATAAGAGTGTAACAGAAAATACACGTGTATCTTATCCGATTAACCACATTGAAAATATTGTACGTCCGATTTCTTCTGCACCGGCAGCTAAGAATGTAATCTTCCTGTCTGCAGACGCTTTCGGAGTACTTCCACCGGTATCTGTACTGACACCGGAACAGACACAGTACTACTTCCTGTCTGGATTCACAGCTAAGCTTGCCGGTACAGAACGTGGAATCACAGAACCGACACCAACATTCTCTGCTTGCTTCGGACAGGCATTCCTTGAACTGCATCCGACAAAATATGCAGAAGAACTTGTTAAGAAGATGGAAAAGAGCGGAGCAAAGCTTACCTCGTTAACACAGGATGGAACGGAACAGGAAAACGTATCTCTATCAAAGATACTCGTGGTATCATCGATGCAATCCTGAACGGAGACATCTTAAATGCACCGACCAAGAAAATTCCTTACTTCAACTTCGAAGTACCTACAGAACTTCCGGGCGTTGATTCAGGAATCCTTGATCCTCGTGACACATATGCTGATGCTTCTGAATGGGAAGAAAAAGCTAAGGATCTTGCTGCAAGATTCGTTAAGAACTTCGCTAAATACGAAGGAAATGCTGCTGGTAAAGCACTTGTATCTGCTGGACCGCAGGCTTAAATACAAAATTAGATGATGGATGTGGGAGAGTTTCTCCTGCATCCATTTTGTTTGTGTGGGAAAGGGACGGGGGAAACAGAACCCACAGCCATCTTCGGGCTGTGGTTCTGTTGACTGTTGTAGTGTATTGGTTGCAGATGCTATTTTTCTTCCGGGGGAAGTTCTTCACCGGCTAGTTTTAAGATGTTGCTGATCTCATCTTCGGTGATGCCGGCGAATTCTTCCAGCTCGTCTACGCTGACTTTTCGGCCGAGTTCATCGGAAAGTTTTTTGATCTGTTCATCAAGGTCGTTGACTTTTTCTACCATGCGGTTATCTTGTTTTTTAGTCTCTTCCTGAGATTCAAGAAGTGCCTGCATGCTTTCTTTTGCCATGCTTAAAAGGGCTTCGGTATCATCTGCATGGTCTTCCATGGCGAGCATGAGTCCCATGTTGCTTCCTGGACGAGATCTCCGATGTAGATATCTGCCCTGTGCATCTCTTTTGCCATGGTGAGGATTGCCGGTAGGAGTTCTTTTAATGGATCCCCATCTCTTAATCCTTTCAGATCCTGCTCGTAAAGGTTTAAATAATCCTGTTCTTCCTGGGTATATCGGATCGATTCTTCGGTGTTTTCTGCATTTTTGATCGAACCACCGGCTTTGACGTAGCCTTTTACGATTACTTTCTTGGAAAGAAGATAATCAAATACAAGCTCCATCTGTTCTGCTGATAAATTGTCTTCTGCGAAGTAAGCTTCGACTGTGGCTTTGTCTGTGATGTTATTCTGGCTTTCACACAGGGTAAGGATCCCTGCAAGTTTTTCACGAAATTCTAATCTTTCTGCCATATTTTGATTCTCCTGATTCTATAATATATGGATATATTTTTCTTGTTCTTCCGGTCAAGAAAGACAAGAAACGTAATCAACAAACTAATGATTGCTTTCCTGTAGCATATCGCTACAGATTTATCATAACATTATATTTCCTACCTGACAATTTATTTTTCTGCAATATAATGAGGATACCAGGGTCAAAAGGTCAGAAAGCCGATGCAAGCTTGCTTGCAAGAGGATTTTTGACTCTTGACCCGCCAAAACATGAGTAAGTAGCCATTTTTCAAAGAAAATGAGCGGATTACGATGTTTTTGAGGATTGCGAGAGTGCAAAGCACGTAGCAATCTGGTATCAAGGGGTCAAAAGTAAATTTTGCCGTTCACTGGTGTAATTAGATTGCGGCAATAAATACATGTAACAGGGAAATTTTAATAAAGTAAGAGGGACGAAAGAATGAAAATATTAAGTGTCACAGCCCAGAAGCCGGACAGTACCGGAAGCGGTATCTATCTGACGGAACTGGTCAGAGGATTTAAAAAAAAGGGAATCACCCAGTCAGTGATCGCGGGAGTTACAAAAGCTGATCAGGTATGTCTTCCGGAGGGGGTAAGCTTTTATCCGGTATATTTTGAATCGGAGCAGCTACCGTATCCGATCACGGGAATGTCGGACGAGATGCCGTATCCGAGTACCAGGTATTCAGACCTGACAGAGGAGATGACGGAAACGTTCCGGAACGCATTTGGCGAGGTACTGAAAAAGCAGTGGAGGAGTTGGATCCGGACGTGATCCTATGTCACCATCTGTATCTCCTTACAGCGATTGTAAGAGAGCTGTTTCCTGATAAAAAGGTATATGGAGTATCCCATGGATCCGACCTGCGGCAGATCCGCAAGACAGAACAGAACCGGGAATACATTTTACAGAGAATTCCTGCGCTGGATGGGATTTTGCATTGCATGAGGAGCAGAAAGAGATGATCTGCGGAATTTACGGGGAGCATATCAGAGAGAAGGTACGGGTGATCGGAACCGGCTATAACAGTGATGTTTTCCGGCAGGAGATGGGGGCTTCACAGGGAGAAGAAAAAGAGCTGAGACTAATCTTTGCCGGAAAGATCTCGGAGAAAAAGGGTGTGAAAAGTCTGATTCGTTCGTTGGATTATCTGAAGGATTCCGGTCTTATTATTTCTCTGGAACTGGCAGGAGGTGCCGGGGATGAGGGCGAATATCAGGAAATTCGGGAGCTTGCCGAAAAGTGTCCGTTTGCAGTTACCTTTGCCGGGAAGATCACACAGCAGGAGTTGGCGAAGAAGATGAATCAGAGTGATGTTTTTGTACTGCCATCTTTTTATGAAGGTCTTCCGCTTGTGATCATTGAGGCTCTGGCATGTGGTACCTATGTGTCTGTACAGATCTACCGGGGATCAGGAATTGGATCGATCAGAATCTTCCGGATAATGGTGTGGTTTTGTAGAGCCGCCAAGAAGAGTGAATGAAGATGAACCTGTGGAAGAAGAACTTCCGGTATTTGAAAAGAAACTTGCCGGAGCCATCGAAGGGATCGCAAAATATCCTGGATCAAAGCCGGAGAAGGAGCAGTTGGAGCAGATTTCGTGGGACGGACTTTGTGTGCATCTTATGCAGATATTTGAGCAATAGAGTGTTTATCGGAAAAACCTATAATTAAATTTCTGCATGTAAATTATCAATTATTTTTTTGTAAAGCAACATGTTAAAATGAAGAAAAGAGAAATGAAAAGGCATTTTAACAGGAGGTTATTAACAGTTGATAATTGATATGCATATGCATGAGATGCGTTATTCGGGGGACAGCTTTTTAAGATTGGAGAACATGGTAGAGATCGCAAAGCGCAGAGGACTTGATGGAATCTGTATTACGGATCATGACAGTATGGGACTGAAGGAATTTGCGGCAGAGTATTCGGAGAAAACAGGATTTCCGATTTTTGTCGGAATTGAATTTTATTCCCTGCAGGGAGACATTGTAGCCTTTGGAATTGAGGATTATCCAAAAGAGAGAATCCCGGCACAGGAGTTTGTAGATCTGGTACAGGCACAGGGCGGCATGTGTTTCAGTGCCCATCCATTCCGCAATAATAACAGGGGACTAGAAGAGAACCTGAAGATTGTAAAGGGACTTGATGGAATCGAAGTGCTGAACGGCAGCACGCTTTACGAGGCAAATCGAAAGGCGGCAGAATATGCGGCTGAGCTTGGACTTGCAACAGTTGGATCAAGTGATTGCCATGTGCCGGAGAAGCTGGGACTTTATGCAACGTATTTTCCAAGAGAGATCCATTCGGTACAGGAACTGATCCGGAGTGTAAAACGATGCGAGACTCTTCCGGTGTATTATAAAGAGGGCGGATATTATCTCTGGGATATGAAAAATCCGATTGATGCGCCGTTTCACATTTACGAGCAGGAACAGATGGTGTGTGCCGGTTAACGTAATAAATGAGAACAGATATGAAAAAAATTAAACGCTTTTTTTATTGAAAGTGTGTTATTTCCATAGTATTATTAAGAATGGAAATTAAAGAGGGCTGGAATGTAATATTTCCAGCTTTCTTATTTAACAGGAAATTCTGTAGGAACTTCCTGCCAAAACATGAGTAAGTAGCCATTTTTCAAAGAAAAAATGAGCGGATTACGAATGTTTTTGAGGATTGCGAGAGTGCAAAGCACGTAGCAATCTGGTATCAAAGGGGTCAAAAATACCTTTTGACCCCAACATCATGAAATTCCACATTCAACCAGGGTTTACACGAAAATGAATAAGGTAAAGTTGAGATTGAGCGAGAGTTCATGAAGGGGTACACCACCGCGGGTGTATTCTTTTGTGGACTCTTTTTTATTTTTAAGAACTTTTCCGTTTTGAAAGGAGGTTTTTCCATGATTACAGTTAATGGCAAAGAAGTTGCTCTGACCGGATCGCTCAGTGTTGCGGATTATCTGGAACAGAACAATTATCAGCTCAAACGGATCGCCGTTGAAATGAATGGTGATATTTTGCCAAAATACAGCTATTCTGACACCATGCTCAAAGACGGGGACCGTCTGGAGGTTGTAAGTTTTGTAGGAGGAGGCTAAAAAATCATGCATCATACACTTACAAAAAAAGAAATCTACACCGCCCTTGACGAGCGGCATTCCCCGGAGACGCAGAAGCTTCTCTCTGCAGGAAATGTAGCGATCGCAGGGCTTGGCGCTTGGCTCTAATGTTGCTTATGCGCTTGCACGGATCGGTGTCGGTCATCTTCACCTGATCGATTTTGACGTAGTTGACATTACCAATTGAACCGCCAGCAATATTTCATGGAGCATATCGGAATGTACAAGACGGATGCCCTGAAATCCCTGCTTCTGAAGATCAATCCGTATCTGGATATCCGCACAGATTGTATAAAAGTTACAGATGATAATCTACAGGAATTATTTGCAGATACAACAATTGTCTGTGAAGCTTTTGATAATCCGGAAGCCAAAGCAATGCTGGTCAATGGAATTCTGGAACATTTTCCAGAGAAAAAGCTGGTATCGGCAACCGGAATGGCCGGCTACGGAAGCAGCAATACCATTATCACAAAACGGATCATGAAAAACTTTTATCTGTGTGGTGATGGCGTGACAGCACAACTTACGGTCATGGACTGATGGCGCCGCGTGTTGCCATCTGTGCCGCACATGAAGCCAACATGATCACGCGGCTGATTCTCGGTGAAGAAGAAATTTAAAAACATAAGAAAGAAGGAACTTTATTATGAGTACAAATGAAGATAAATTTATCCTGGGAGGTCATGAATTCACTTCCCGTTTTATTCTCGGATCCGGTAAATTTTCTCTGGATCTTGTAAAAGCCTGTATCGAAAAAGCAGAAGCTCAGATCATCACACTTGCCCTGCGTCGCGCAAATGAAGGCGGTCTTGCAAATATCCTGGACTATATTCCGGACAATGTAACCCTGCTCCCAAATACATCCGGTGCACGTAATGCTGAGGAGCAGTCCGTATCGCCAGACTTTCCCGTGAAGTCGGATGCGGCGACTTTGTAAAGATCGAAGTCGTTCATGATTCCAAATACCTGCTTCCGGACAACTACGAAACCATCAAAGCAACAGAAATCCTTGCAAAAGAAGGCTTTGTTGTCATGCCGTATATGTACCCGGATCTGAATGCAGCAAGAGCACTTGCTGATGCCGGAGCTGCCTGCATTATGCCGCTCGGCTCTCCAATCGGTTCCAACAAAGGCTCAGCACAAAGGATTTCATCCAGATCCTGATTGATGAGATCGATCTGCGATCATCGTTGATGCCGGAATCGGTCGCCCTTCCCAGGCTTGTGAAGCCATGGAAATGGGTGCTTCCGCTGTCATGGCAAATACTGCTATCGCAACTGCAGGAAATGTTCCTGCCATGGCAGAATCTTTCAAAAAAGCCATTGAAGCCGGACGCAGTGCTTATCTTTCCGGACTGGGACGCACCATCGAAAGAGGCGCAAGCGCATCCTCACCTCTGACAGGATTCTTAGAGAATTAGGAGGCAGTCAAAATGGAAAATTCACATATCAACGAAGTATTTTAAGTGAGGAAATTCTGGAGGACCAGAAAAAGAACCGGATCGATCATATGACCTATCTTCCGGGTATGGAGGACATTGGTTCTGACGTGATGGATCAGGTAGTGAGCGCCATGAATGCTTATGATTATGACAAATATACGGAAGCAGATGTAAAGCGTGCTATTGCACACGACATCCGTACACCGGAAGATTTTGCTGCTCTTCTTTCTCCTGCTGCTCTTCCGCTTCTGGAGGAAATTGCACAGGCTGCCCAAGAAGAGACGCGTAAGCATTTTGGCAACAGCGTTTATATGTTCACACCGATCTACATTGCCAACTACTGTGAGAACTACTGCATTTACTGTGGTTTCAACTGCCACAACAAGATCAACCGTGCGCAGTTAAATGACGAAGAGATTGAAAAAGAGATGGCTGCAATTTCCAGGACAGGGCTTCAGGAAATCCTGATCCTGACCGGTGAAAGCCGCAGTAAATCTACCGTCGAATATATTGGAAATGCCTGCAAGATCGCGCGCAAATATTTTAAAGTTATCGGACTGGAAATTTATCCGGTTAACTCAGATGAGTATGCATATCTCCACGAATGCGGTGCAGACTATGTAACCGTTTTCCAGGAAACCTATAATTCCGACAAATACGAAACCCTGCATCTTGCCGGGCATAAGAGGATCTTCCTTATCGTGTAAATGCACAGGAACGTGCACTGATGGGCGGAATGCGTGGTGTCGGCTTTGGTGCCCTGCTTGGCCTGGATGATTTCAGAAAAGATGCTTTTGCAACCGGATACCATGCTTATCTTCTCCAGAGAAAATACCCGCATGCTGAGATCGCGTTCTCCTGTCCGAGGCTGCGCCCAATCATCAACAATGACCGGATCAATCCGATGGATGTCCATGAGCCACAGCTTCTCCAGGTAGTCTGTGCTTACCGTCTGTTCATGCCATTTGCAAGCATTACGGTATCTACCAGAGAATGTGCACGTGTAAGAGACAATCTGACACAGATTGCTGCAACCAAGATTTCTGCCGGAGTCAGCACCGGAATCGGAAGCCATGTGGATGATATTGAGGATAAGGGAGATGACCAGTTCGAGATTTCTGACGGACGTTCCGTAGATGAGGTTTATCAGGCACTTCTTTCCAACAATATGCAGCCGGTTATGAGTGATTATATCTATGTATAGAGATCTTATTGCCGTAACAAACCGCCATCTCTGTTCCCGTCCTTTTACAGAACAGATTACCCGTGTCTGCAAGCTGCATCCGAAAGCTCTGATTCTGCGTGAAAAAGATCTGCCGGAAGAGGAATATTTTTCTCTTGCCCGGCAGGTGAAGGAAATCTGTGAACAGTTTGAAGTTCCGTTTATTCCGCATTTTTATCCAGCCGTTGCGAGAGAACTCGGCTGCGACAGGTACATTTACCACTTCCACTTTTGCTTGAAAATCCGAAGTGGTTTCCGATTTTCATACAGTTGGAACTTCCATCCATTCTGTTTCTGAAGCAGTCGAAGCGGAAAAGCTGGGAGCTTCCTATCTCACAGCAGGACATATTTATGTTACCGACTGCAAGAAAGGCTCCCGCCACGGGGACTTCCATTTCTGCAGATGTATGCCAAGCTGTGCAGATTCCGGTTTATGGCATTGGCGGAATCAAAATTGATGAAGCACAACTGTACGAACTGAAAAATGCCGGTGCTGCAGGAGGTTGTGTGATGTCAGGATGATGCACGTCTGACCGGTCATTCCTCAAAATAAAAAGGCACTATGCAGGGTAGCATATCAAACTGATATTGTCACCTTGCACAGTGTCTTTTTTATTTCACCCGAAACTGCACTTCTTTGCCAGCTTCTACTTTTATATTTCTGTCTGTCCGTACAATAATATGTTCATGATTCATTGTTTCAACATAATACTGTCTGTAAAACCCAAGAAATTCTTCCTGTCTTACAATTCCTTTCACAGAACCTTCTGCTGCAAATTCCAGTTCCTCCGGTCTGCAACATATTGTATTTCCATGGATATCAGTAAAACGGTTGGATATTCCAAGGAAATCTCTTGCAAAATCATTCTGTGGATGCAGATACACCTCTTCCGGCTTTCCAATCTGAACCAACTTTCCCTGATCCATAATAGCGATCTGATCTCCAAGTACCATTGCCTCTTCCTGGTCATGCGTTACAAAAACCATTGTAATTTCATATTTCTTCTGGATTTCACGGATTTCTTCCCTCATTTTTACCCGAAGTTTCGCATCCAGATTACTAAGCGGTTCATCCAGAAGAAGCACCTTCGGTTTTGTGATCAGAGATCTGACCAGTGCTACTCTCTGCTGCTGTCCTCCGGAAATTTCCCCGATCGATGCCCCGGCATATTCTTCCATATCTACGATTTTCAGATATTCCATACCCATTTCTCTGGCTTCTTTTTTTCGGATGCCACGGAACTTCAGACCATAGATCACATTTTCCAGAACACTCATATGTGGAAATAATGCATAAGACTGAAAAACAGTCGATACCGGACGCTTCTCCGGAGCCAGTGTGGTGATATCCTGGCCATCAACCAGGATTTGCCCTTTATCTGTTTTTAAAAATCCACTTATCATTTTGAGTGTTGTCGTTTTTCCACAGCCGGATGCTCCCAGAAGACACAACAGTTCTCCCTTTGGAAGGGAGAGTGATAAATCTTTTACTACTTTTTTTTTTTCACCAAAACTTTTACTTATGTTTTTCAGTTCTAAATACACGTTTCTTTTTCCCTTTCCATGCAACAATTATCGAAAACAGCACATTTACTGAAATTGTGATCACAATAATAAATGTCGCAATCATAGATGCTTCTCCATACCGACCTGTATTAATGCAATCAAATAATGTAAATACTGCAATCTTCTGTCCCGGTGTCACCAGGAAAATAACTGCTCCTGCTGTAACCATCGCACTTGTAAAATTATTGATAAATCCCGTTGCAAATGCCTGCTTTACATTCGGAAGAATGACATCTTTCATTACCAGAAATTTATTCGCTCCAAGATCCCGCGCTGCTGCATCAAGCTCTGTACTGATCTGCAAAAGGGAGGATGCCGAAGCCTTCGTTGTAATTGACATCTGTTTATAGATCATATTCAAGATAACAATGACCGCTGTTCCGGTAAGTTTTAACGGTTCATGATTAAATGCCAGAATATATCCGATTCCAAAACAACTTCCTGGAAGCATATACGGAAGTGTAATAATAAAGTCCAGTACTCCGCCAAATTTTATCTTTCGTCTTTCAATATAATACGAAAGTAAAATACCGATCAGACTGCCAACTATTGCTACAATAAGCGCATATTCCACACTTCGGATAAATGTATCCATATTCCGTTCCAGAAGTGCATCCAGATACATCGTTGTAAATGTGATTTTCCCACGTAAATTTCTACTGAAACTGTTTAGAAAAATGGATCCGTATTCAAGCGCCATCATTACAAAAAAGATACCTGCGCCCAGCCATACAATCACTGCTGACAGCCCACGAACCCGGAATGTATCTCCCGCTTCTACCGTCTTATTACTGTTTCCGCTGATGACTTTTTCATTTTTCTGCATTAGATAGCGGTACAGGATAAAAACAAGAATCGTCGGGATCAGAAGCAGTACATTAAGTGCCGCACTCTTATCCAGTCTGGAATATCCGATTACCTGCATATAAATCTCTGTAGAAACCGTTTCAAAACGTCCTCCGATTACCACCGGCGTACCAAAATCCGCAATCGATCGAATAAAGGAAAGTAAAAAACAACTGAGTAAAACCGGCCTTAGCAAAGGAACAATGATTCTCCACAAGGTATATCCCGACGGAGCTCCCAGATCAGAGGAGGCTCTTACAAGCGACATATCCGTTTTTTGCAGCATTCCGATGATCATCAGTGCATTCAGCGATGAAAAAATAACGTCTGCATAACGACAACACCGACCCATCCGTATGGATTGACGGAAAGCCCAAGAATTCCTTTTGTGATCAGGCCATTTCTTCCGAATAGCTGGATATAAGCAAGTGAAGCTATAAAAGGCGGTGAAACCATACTGATCAGCAAAATACATTCCAGAAATTTCCCCAGTTTTTTCCTGCTGTCCATACGCAGATTGCCACAAAAGTCCGGAAATTGTAGAGAAAAATGCCGATAACACACCTACAAATACACTGTTTTTTACAAGCAGCAGATTGTTGCTGAAAATACTTTTATATACCTCTGTTGAGAATCCATTTTCTCCAATAAAGCTCTGCCTTATCATACAAAGCAGCGGATATAAAATAAAAAGCAGAACTCCCGCCACCATTACCGCTAATATAAAATAATCTAAAATATTATAAAAATGGGCATCATAAAATGATGCCCGTTTTTCTCTAGGTTTTCTATTCTTCACCTTTATCTCCCATCAAAGTATTCCACTTATCAAGAATTGTAGTTCTTTCTGCTCCAAAAAGTGAAAGATCTTCTTTCATCAGTTTGCTCTGGTCAAAATCGAGTTCAAGTCCTTCTATACTTGGTTTTACTAATAAACAAGTATTTTTATGATCGATTTCTGCAAGCATCTTCATATTTTCATCATCTGAGAAGAACCATTTGATAAATGCTTTTGCTGCTTCTGTGTTTTCTGCATTTGCAAATGCTGCAACACCTTCCGGAACATATGGCATTCCATCTGTCGGATATACAACTTCAACATCTGCCTGTTCTTTCAGTTCATCTAAAGTTCCATCAATATAAGTAATACCGATTCCAACTTCACCGGCTGCAGTCTTAGTGCTCGGATCAGAACCACGTTTTGAGTAATAATCTACATTCTTATTCAGATCTTCAAAGTATTTCCAGCCTTCTTCTTCTCCCTTTGTCTGAAGAAGTGCATTTACTACTGCGTAGTTTGTTCCTGAAATAGCCGGGTTAGACATCAGAACTTCACCCTGATATTCTTCTTTTGTAAGATCATCCCAGGACTTTGGAGCTTCAAGTCCTTTCTCTTTTAAGATATCATTGTTAACAATAAATCCTACAACTGTAACACCTTTAGAGAACCAGTAATTATCACTGTCCTTATATTCCGGTGCAAGTTCATCAGCTGCATCAAAATCTACTTTTTCAAGAAGGTCATTATCTTTTGCATCCATAAATGCATCGATTCCGCCCCCGAACCACAGGTCAGCTGCAGGTGTTCCGCCTTCTGCTTTAAGCTTTGATAAAACTTCTCCTGAAGACATGGAAATGAATTCTACCTTCGGTCCTACTTCTTCTGTAAACTTATCAAATAATGGCTGATAAGCATCACCTGTTGTAACAACCTTCAGAGTTCCTTCCAGTTTCTTTGTCTCTTTGTCGTCTTTCTTGGTTTCTTCTTTTTTTGTAGTCTCTTCCTTTTTATCTGAGCTTCCACAGGCTACCATACCTGCTGCCATTGATACTGCAAGGAGAAGAGCTGCAAATTTTTTTCATTTTTTTCATAATGTTCCTCCCTTTAACATATCTCTGATATTATTCCGACATGCTTTTTACATTCTAGCACCAGATATTTTAATTTTCAAATTGTTTTTCTCTATAGATAATCATTCCTATAGTTTCTATCTATTTTTTATTTTA
>ENA-OQAS01000625-OQAS01000625.1-human-gut-metagenome-genome-assembly--contig:-NODE-625-length-18377-cov-2.014082_pt1 | contig 18377 bp, 32 predicted proteins | sample MGYA00242733_ERZ504523 | MGnify/ENA primary metagenome ERZ504523 (study PRJEB26092, sample SAMD00036239) | human gut metagenome | host: Homo sapiens | study: EMG produced TPA metagenomics assembly of...
AGTTACAGGAACTGATGGATAATCTGGTCAGTGGTATTACAAAATCAGCAGCAGGCTAAGAGGTGGAGTATATGAATCAGAAAAAGAAATTAAGTACCAAACTTATCATTTTAATTCCGGTATTTATACTTGGAATATTCAGTATCATCTCGAATGTGATGTCTGTTTCCAATATCAGGAACGTTAACCGGAGTGCCGTACAGATTTCGGAAGTATCTTTAAAGAATGTTTCGGGTCTGGCAGAAATCCAGAAACAGACGCAGGACATCCATAATCTGGGTCTGTCCCATATCATAGCGGTGGATCTGGATTCCATGATCCAGCTGGTGGAAAAAATCCGCAGTCAGGAAGATGCATTGGAGAAAGATCTGGAAAGTTACAAGATATACGTGACACCGGATACCAAAAAAGAATACAATGACATCCAAAAAAATTACGAAGAATTAAAGTATGAATGTGCCAATGTTATGGCATTTTCCGCAGCAGGGAAAAGTGAAGATGCCTATGAACTTGCCAATGGAAAAATCAGCAAGTGTGCAGATGCCATTGAGTCGGATATCGAAAGTATCAAGAAAATTGTAAATCAGGATGCGGATGCACAGAGACAGAAACTGACATCTGCATACCATAGTTCAATAGGAACAAGCATAGTGACGATTCTGATTAGTATTGCGGCACTTTTTCAGCAATGGTGGCAGTGCTTCGGTGGGTAATCCATCCGCTTGCAAATACGAACAGGGAAATGAATGAGATTATTTCCGAAATTGATAACCGGCAGGGTGACCTGACCCGCAGGGTTACCATTACCAACAACAAAGAAGTGGCATCTGTCGGTGGAGGCATCAATGCTTTTATGGCAAAGCTGCAGGAAATTTTCCGGATGATCAGCAGCAATTCCAGGGATCTTGAGGGTGTTGTAAATGAAGTGCGTGAGAGTGTGCAGACTTCCAACGGAAGTGTATCCGATCTGTCCGCACTGACGGAAGAACTTTCTGCAACGATGCAGGATATTTCCGACAATGCTTCACGGATTAATGAAAATACCGAATCGGTTGCCGGTGAAGTCAAGTCAATTGCAGAGAAAACGATTGAAATCAATCAGTATACCAAAGAAATGAAAGAGCATGCAGAGGCAATGGAACATGCTGCGCGTGAAAATATGGATACAACGGGTGCGAAAGTAAATGACATTGTTTCCGTGCTGAGTCAGGCAATTGAGGACAGCAACAGTGTCAATCAGGTAGACAATCTGACAAACGACATCTTAAATATTGCAAGCCAGACAAACCTGCTTGCATTAAACGCATCCATTGAGGCTGCCCGTGCCGGGGATGCAGGAAAAGGATTTGCAGTGGTTGCCTCCGAAATCAGCCAGCTGGCAGCCGCCAGTCAGGAAGCGGCTAACAATATCCAGAGCATCAATGCCATTGTCATAACTGCAGTACATAATCTTGCAGACAATGCAAACGGACTGGTAGAGTACATGAATGAAAAAATCCTGCCGGAATTCCAGAAATTTGTGGAATCCGGTGGCGCATATCATGACAAGGCAACATTTATCGAAGGTGTCATGGCAGATTTCGAGGCAAAGACGGATTCTTTACAGAATTCCATGGATGAGATTGCAAATTCCGTAAATACGATTTCCCATGCGATCGAGGAAGGCGTCAGTGGAGTCGTTTCAGCAGCGGACAGCACACAAGTTCTTGTATCCGATATGGATAAAATTTCCAAGAAGATGGATGAGAACTTTGCGATTGCAGAGGGATTGAAGAAAGAAACTTCCGTGTTTACAAAGCTTTAAGCATGTTGAAGAAAAAAACTATGCAAATTTCGGAAAAACTATTGACAAATCAGGATATTTTGTTAAAATAATCGATAGTGCAATTAAGATTACCTTACAGTTGATGCACAATATCGCAACTGGAGGGAGGTTAGGAAAGAATGTCTAGTGTAATCGTAAAAGAGAATGAGACTTTAGATAGCGCATTACGTCGTTTCAAGAGAAACTGTGCGAAGGCTGGTATCCAGCAGGAGATTCGTAAGAGAGAGCATTACGAGAAGCCAAGCGTAAAGCGTAAGAAGAAATCTGAAGCAGCTAGAAAAAGAAAATACAACTAATGTATTTAACCCCGCGGGATAACTCGCGGGGTGCTTTTTTGCAGAAATGATCAGGATGAGGTGAACCATGAATCAAAATCTGAAAAAAAAATGATAAGCTATTACAAACCCTACCGGGCAGTTTTTGCGGCAGACATGTTATTTGCGACACTTTCTGCGGCAGTGGCACTGACCATTCCACTGGTTGTGCGGTATGTGACATCGACTCTGATTTATCAGCAGCCCCAGATGATGTTGCGGAAACTTTTTTTTTGATTGGCATCGGATTGTTTGTGCTTCTGGCATTGGACTGTTACAGCCGGTTTTTTATCGGAAATTATGGACATGTGATGGGGGCAAAAATGGAATATGACATGCGGGCCGAATTGTTTGGGCATCTGCAGAAACTGTCTTTTTCCTTTTATGATGATGCAAAAGTCGGACAGCTGATGAGCCGTGTGACGGCAGATTTATTTGATATTACAGAACTGCTGCACCATGGCCCGGAGAATATTATCCTGTCGGTATTAAAGATAGTGGGAGCGTTTGTGATCCTGCTCAACATTAATGGATGGCTTGCGCTTGCCGCGTTTGCGGTGCTTCCGGTTATGTTTGCATTTGCATTTGCGTTAAATAAGCGGATGCGCCGAGCCTTTCAGCAGAACCGCATTAAAATTGCCGAGATTAATGAACAGATCGAGGATAATCTGTCAGGTATCCGTGTGGTGAAATCGTTTGCCAATGAGGCAATTGAAAACGAAAAATTTCGTCATGGAAATGACGGATTTCTTGCAGCAAAGAAGAACAGTTATCATTACATGGGAAGCTTTCAGGCCGGGGTGGGTGTTTTTACAACACTGATTCAGGTAAATGTCATCCTTGCCGGAGGGGTTCTTATTGCAAAGGGAATGGTCACGGTCAATGATCTGGTTACGTTTTTGCTGTATATTGGGGTATTTACCGATCCAATCCGGACACTGGTGGATTTTACCGAGCAGTTTCAGAATGGCTATACGGGATTTGAACGGTTTCAGGAAATTATGAATATTGAACCGGAAATCCAGGATGCAAACGATGCGGTAGCACTGACCGATGTGAAAGGAACCATTGATTTTGAAAATGTTTCTTTTCAGTACAAAGACAATCAGGAGAAGGTGCTTAACCGGATCAATCTGCATGTGCCTGCAGGGTCATATATGGCACTGGTGGGATCATCCGGTGCCGGAAAGACAACGCTTTGTTCCCTGATTCCGCGATTCTATGATGTGACCGGAGGATGTATCCGTGTGGATGGGAAAGATGTCCGTAAGGTGACGTTAAAGAGCCTGCGTGACCACATCGGAATGGTGCAGCAGGATGTATACCTGTTTGCGGGAACGATTTTTGAAAATATACGGTATGGAAAGCCGGATGCGACAAGGGAAGAAGTGATTGCTGCTGCAAAAAATGCCAATGCCCACGAATTTATCATGGCATTTCCCGATGGATATGATACAGATATCGGACAGCGTGGAATTAAGCTCTCCGGAGGGCAGAAGCAGCGGCTTTCCATAGCCCGTGTCTTTTTGAAAAATCCACCGGTTCTGATTTTTGATGAGGCAACTTCCGCGCTGGATAACGAGAGCGAGAGGGTCGTACAGGAATCATTGGAGAAACTGGCAAAGAACCGTACGACATTTGTGATCGCCCACCGTCTGACAACGATCCAGAATGCACAAAAAATTTTGGTTCTGACAGAAGATGGGATTGCGGAATCCGGTTCCCATGAAGAACTGCTGGCACGGGGCGGTGTGTATGAAAAACTTTATCATATGCATTATTAGACCGGCTGTGTCACAACTTGCATTATTATAAAAAACGAGTAAAATAGAATAGATTTTGAAAAAACAAAAAGGAGTGGATTATCATGACAAAAATAGATATTATCTCCGGATTCTTAGGAGCCGGAAAAACAACTTTTATCAAAAAGATGATAGATGAGGCATTTACCGGGGAAAAGATTGTCCTTATCGAGAATGAATTTGGTGAGGTCGGCATTGACGGTGGTTTTTTAAAGGATGCTGGAATCCAGATTACAGAGATGAATTCCGGATGCATCTGCTGTTCTTTAGTTGGTGATTTCGGAAAGAACTTAAATGAAGTCATCACCAAGTATCATCCGGACCGTATTTTGATTGAGCCATCCGGAGTCGGTAAGCTTTCCGATGTTATGAAGTCCGTGATTGATATTGAAAAAGAGCAGGATGTAAAATTAAACGCACTGGTAACGGTTGTAAACGCGCTTAAGGCGAGCAAGCAGATGAAGGCGTTCGGTGAGTTTTTTAACAATCAGATCGAATATGCAACTACCGTTATTTTAAGCCGCAGCCAGAACGCCACGCCGGAGCAGCTGGAGTTTTGCGTGAATAAGATTCAGGAGCTGAATCCAAAGGCGCCATTATTACAACCGACTGGGCAAAATTGTCCGGTGAGCAGATTCTTAAGGTCATGGAAGGACAGGATAATCTGGAGATGAAGGCTCTTGCGAGGCACATCATGCAAAGGAAGAGGCAGAACATGAGCATGAGCACCATCATCATGACCATGACCACGAAGAACATGAGCATCATCATGACCATGACCACGAAGAACATGAGCATCATCATGACCATGACCATGACCACGAAGAACATGAGCATCATCACGATCATGACCATGAGCATGATGAAAACTGTACCTGTGGCTGCCATGACCATGAGAACCATCACCATCATCATGCAGATGATGTATTTACAAGCTGGGGCAAGGAGACACCGCACAAATTCGAGCGTGCAAAACTTGAGGAAGTACTTAAGAAGTTTGTCGATTCTGACAATATCCTCCGCTCCAAAGGTATGGTGGAGAGTACCGATGGTACCTGGCTGTACTTTGATATGGTTCCGGGCGAGTATGAGATCCGTGAGGGTGAGCCGGATTACACCGGACGTATCGTGGTAATCGGAACGGAGATTCATGAGGATGAATTACTGAAGACATTTGGTCTTTAAAATGCTGTAAACCCCAATAAAAATGTAAGGAGAGCAATTATGGCACAGGATATTCCGGTATATTTATTTACAGGATTTATGGACAGCGGAAAAACAACTCTCGTAGAAGAAACGCTGTTTGAGAATAACTTCGGTGATGGTTCGAAAGGAATTATCATCATGTGCGAAGACGGCGAGAAAGAATATGACGAAGCAAAACTGGCAACCATCAACTTCAAGCTGGTAACGGTCGAAGAGGAAGAGGATTTTACGCCTGCAAAACTGCAGGAAATCCAGGACACCTATCAGCCGGAACAAATTTTTATCGAGTACAACGGCACCTGGGGGATGGACAAGCTGCTTGAGGCAAAAATGCCGGAGGCTGGGTGATTGTACAGTCACTGGCAACCGTAGATTCCACGACGTATGATCTGTATATGAATAATATGCGTGCAATGATGCAGGAACAGGTTTTTCCAGTGATGTGGTTATTTTTAACCGTACAGATGATGATACTGACCGCGGACATCTGCGCCGTACCATTAAGAACATCAACCGGAAAGCACAGATCGTCTATGAGCGCAAGGACGGAACGATTGATGAGCGCCCGGAGGAATTACCGTTTGATATCAATCAGGATGTGATTGAGCTGACCGATGCGGACTATGCGATCTGGTACATGGATGCCATGGAAAATTATAAGAAATACGATCACAAGAAAGTAAAATTCCTGGCTCTGGTATATAATCCGGATAAACTCAAGAAAGGCGTGTTTGTTCCGGGACGGTTTGCGATGACCTGCTGCATTGAGGATGTGACATTTATCGGTTTCAAATGTAAATATGACAGGGAAGAGGAACTTCCGCACAAGTCATGGATTACAATTACGGCAGAGATCCGTGTCGAATTTGCACGGGAATATAAGGGAAAAGGACCGGTTCTTTACCCGGTTTCCATCGAAAAAGCCCAGAAACCGGAAGATGAGCTTGTATATTTTTTCGTAAAAAGTCGTTGCGAAAAGTGAAGAAGTCATATACAATAAAGAGGTGTGTTATGCACCTCTTTTTGTATTCAGCAGAAAAAGAGAACAGGGATTAGATTAAATTTATTACATACAGGAGGCAGTTTATGTACCCGATTGTTCGAAAAGAAACATTGGCAGATAACATTATCCTGATGGACATCAAGGCACCGCGTGTGGCCAATGAGTGTCTGCCGGGACAGTTTATCATTGCAAAGACAGATGAAGTAGGAGAGCGTATTCCGCTTACGATCTGTGACTATGACAGAGAGAAGGAGACTGTCACCATCGTGTACAGACGATTGGCGCAGGAACCGAGCGTATGATGGCCTTAAATGAGGGCGATGCTCTCGAAGATTTCGTTGGACCTTTGGGATGTCCGTCCGAACTCTGTGAGGAGGAGAACCTTGAGGAGACCAGGAAAAAGAAAATTGTATTTATCGCAGGAGGTCTGGGAACCGCACCGGTATACCCACAGGTAAAATGGCTGCATGAGCATGGAATTGATGCAGACGTGATCATGGGTTCCCGTACCAAGGATCTGCTTTTTTATATGGATGAGATGAAGCAGTAGCCGGAAATGTATATGTATGTACGGATGACGGTACTTACGGATTTCACGGAAATGGCTGCCAGCAGTTACAGGCATTGATCGATGAGGGAAAACATTATGACGTATGTGTTGCAATCGGACCGATGATCATGATGAAATTCGTTACAATCCTTACCAAGAAGCTTGAGATTCCTACCGTTGTATCCATGAACCCGATCATGGTAGACGGAACCGGTATGTGTGGAGCATGCCGTCTGATGGTTGGCGGTGAAGTAAAATTCGCATGTGTTGACGGACCGGAGTTCGACGGACATCTCGTTGACTTTGATCAGGCAATGAAGCGTCAGCAGCAGTATAAGACAGAAGAAGGCAGAGCAAAGCTCGCATATGAAGAGGGCGCTACCCATCACGGTGGATGCGGCCATTGCGGAGGTGACAAGTAATGGAAGGATTAGTCAGAGTACCGGTTCGTGAGCAGGAACCAAAGGTTCGTGCTACGAATTTTGAGGAAGTATGTTATGGATACAACGAGGAAGAGGCAGTTGCAGAGGCTTCCCGTTGCTTAAATTGTAAAAACGCACAGTGTATGAAGGGATGTCCGGTTTCTATCAATATTCCGGCATTTATCGCACAGGTCAAGGAGCGCAATTTTGAGGAGGCTTATCATATTATCTCCGAGTCTTCCGCACTTCCGGCTGTCTGTGGACGTGTCTGCCCACAGGAGAGCCAGTGTGAAGGTAAATGTATCCGCGGTTTCAAGGGTGATCCGGTTGCCATCGGTAAATTAGAGCGTTTCGTTGCAGACTGGCACGTGAGCACGGTATCAAGCCAAAGAAAGCAGAGAAGTTAAACGGACACAAAGTAGCCGTGATCGGTTCCGGCCCTGCAGGTCTGACCTGTGCCGGAGATCTGGCAAAGCTTGGCTACGATGTGACCATTTTTGAAGCACTGCATCGTGCCGGTGGTGTGTTAAGCTACGGTATTCCGGAGTTCCGTCTTCCAAAGGACAAGGTTGTAGCAGCCGAGGTAGAAAACGTAAAAGCACTCGGTGTGGATATCGAGACCAACGTTGTCATCGGTAAATCCGTAAAGATCGATGAGCTGATGGAAAAGGAAGGCTTTGAGGCTGTATTTATCGGTTCCGGAGCAGGACTTCCACGTTTCATGGGAATCCCTGGCGAGCAGGCAAACGGAGTATTCTCTGCAAACGAATTCCTGACAAGAAACAACCTCATGAAAGCATTTGAGGAAGGATATGAAACCCCGATTTCCCATGGAAAGAAAGTTGTCGTTGTCGGTGGTGGTAATGTAGCCATGGATGCTGCAAGAACCGCACTCCGTCTCGGCGCAGAGGTACATATTGTATACCGTCGTGGTGAGGAAGAACTTCCGGCACGTAAGGAAGAAGTACATCACGCAAAAGAAGAGGGAATCATTTTTGATCTGTTGCAGAATCCGACGGAAATTCTTGTCGATGAGAATGGCTGGGTAAAGGGTGTGCGCATCATCAAGATGGAACTCGGTGAGCCGGATGCGTCCGGAAGAAGAAGTCCGGTGGAGATTCCTGGTTCTGAGTATGAGATGGATTGTGATACCGTGATCATGTCACTCGGTACCTCTCCAAACCCACTCATTTCTTCCACAACCAAGGGGCTTGAGACAAACCGCCGCAAGTGTATCGTTGCAACCGAAGATACCGGTGCAACAAGCAAAGACGGTGTTTATGCAGGTGGAGATGCCGTAACAGGTGCCGCTACCGTTATCCTTGCAATGGGAGCAGGTAAGGCAGCTGCAAAGGGTATTGATGAGTACCTTTCCGGAAAGAACAATTAGACAATAACGGATAGAACTGATAAAAGTGGAGACGGCTGCCGCGTAATGTGGCAGCGTTTTTGTATGAAGAAAAATGTCAGATACGAAGAAGCGTTTGACTTTTTCCTCTATGATGTATACAATAATCTGTAGTAAAAAAAGAGGAGAACCCTAGGATGAAGACATTAATAGATCTGATCACCGAGCAGGTGACAAATGCATTTACCGGTCAGGGATATGATGCAAAATACGGGAAAGTTACACTTTCAATCGTCCGGACCTGTGTGAATACCAGTGTAACGGAGCAATGGCTGCAGCAAAGGAGTACAAGTGTGCACCATTCATGATTTCGGATAAGATTGCGCAGGCGCTGGCAGAAAACGAATTGTTTGAGAGCGTAGAGTCTGTAAAACCGGGATTTATCAATATGAAAGTAAGTCCTGCCTATCTGGCGAAATATGTCAGCGATATGAAAGCAGATGAGGGAAGATTTGGCTGTGACAAAGCGGCACATCCGAAGACCATTATTGTAGATTACGGCGGGGCCAATGTTGCCAAGCATTGCATGTCGGACATCTGCGCTCTGCTGTCATTGGAGAGAGTATCAAGCGGATCGGCAAATTTATGGGACATCACATGATCGGTGATGTGCATCTGGGAGACTGGGGTCTGCAGATGGGACTGATCATTGTAGAATTAAAAGAGCGTAAGCCGGATCTGGTATACTATGATGAAAGCTATACCGGAGAATATCCGAAAGAGGCGCCGTTTACCATTTCCGAACTGGAGGATATCTATCCGACTGCCAGCAAAAAGAGTAAGGAAGACGAAGCGTTCCGTGAGGCTGCCATGGAGGCAACCAGCCAGCTGCAGGCCGGCAGACGGGGATACCGTGCACTTCTTGCACACATTCTGGATGTTTCTGTGACGGATTTAAAGAAGAATTATGATAACCTCAATGTCTCTTTTGAGCTCTGGAAGGGAGAGTCGGATGCACAGCCGTATATTCCGGATATGGTACAGATGATGAAGGATAAGGGCTTTGCTACATGAGCGAAGGGGCTCTGGTTGTGGATGTCAAAGAGGATACGGATACAAAAGAGATTCCGCCATGTATCATTTTAAAGTCAGACGGAGCTTCCTTATACAGTACGACAGATCTTGCTACGATTGTGATGCGTATGCAGGATTACAACCCGGATGCCATTATTTACCTGACGGATCAGCGTCAGAGCATGCATTTCGTACAGGTATTCCGCTGTGCAAGAAAGACCGGACTCGTCGGACCGGATGTGGAACTGACCCATATCGGATTCGGTACCATGAACGGAAAAGACGGCAAACCGTTTAAGACAAGAGATGGCGGCGTTATGCGTCTGGAATATCTGCTTGATGAGATCAATGAGGAGATGCTCAAAAAGATTACAGAGAACCAGAAAGAAAAGGAAAACCTCGATATTTCCGAGGAAGAGGCAAAGCAGACTGCAAAACGGTTGCTCTGGCAGCAGTCAAATACGGAGATCTGTCCAATCAGGCAAGCAAGGACTACTGTTTTGATATTGAGCGTTTTACTTCTTTTGAAGGGAATACAGGACCGTATATTTTATATACGATTGTGCGTATTAAATCCATTTTAAAGAAATACACTGCAAAAAATTCGCTGCCGGATGCACCGATTCTTGGGGCACATTCTGCAAGTGAGAAGAACCTGATGCTTGTATTGTCACGTTTCAATGCCATGATGGAAAATGCATATGAGGAGAAAGCACCGCACAAGATCTGTGCATATATTTATGAACTGGCCAATGCATTCAACGGATTTTATCATGAGACAAAGATTCTTTCCGAGGAAGATTTTAAGGTACAGGCTTCTTATATCGGTCTTGGTACTGACCAAAAATATTCTTGAGACCTGTATCGATGTGCTTGGTTTTTCCGCACCGGACCGTATGTAAATCGGATGTTCTAAAATCACATATAAAACATATAAAACATATAAATGAGTCATAGGGATTTGTCCTTATGGCTCATTTTTTATGGAAAGAAACATGGAGGAAGTGACAGAATGGAGATTACAGAATATCTTCCGGTAGATTTTCGAACGCAGATGGAAGCAGAAACGTTGTGCGGGGCAGAAGAAATCCGGCTTCGGGTCGGACAACCGCTGGAAATTTTATATGCGGATGAGAAAGAAAAAGAGATTGGGCTGCTCACGGAAGCACATATGCGGGAGGTACTGAATTATCTGAGTGGATATTCCGTGTATGCACTGGAAGAAGAACTGCGACAGGGGTATTTTACACTGGAAGGCGGGCACAGGATCGGGGTTTCCGGGCGGGCAAGCTATGAGAAACACGGAACCTCAAGCTGTATGAAGCTGTTAAGCTGTATCAGCGGTTTAAATATCCGTCTGGCTCACGAAAAAAGGGGTGTGCATCGGTACTGATTCCATGGCTGTATTGCGGAGAGAACGTATATCATACGTTTTTCTTTGCACCGCCGGGGGTCGGAAAAACAACATATTTAAGGGATTGTATCCGGCTGCTTTCGAAAGGAAATCACCTGCGTGCCGGGAAAAAGGTCGGGGTAGTCGATGAACGGTCGGAAATTGCCGCGTGTTACCGGGGAATTCCGCAAAACGATCTGGGCCCCCGCACGGATGTGCTGGACAATTGTCCGAAGGAACATGGAATCCATATGCTGCTTCGTTCCATGTCCCCGCAGATCATTGCAGTGGACGAACTGGGACTTCCGGAGGACTTTGCTGCGGTGGCAGACTGTGCCCGGTGCGGGGTATCGATCCTTGGAACCATACATGCCGGCAGTGTCTTAGAGGTTTTGCACCGCCTGCAGATGGGCGGACTGGATCTGATCCGCTCACAGATGCGGCTCATTGGTCTGCAGAGAAAACCGGACGGGCGCCGGATTCTCACCGTATATGAGGGAGGAGGAAACCCATTGTGGCAAGGATTTTCGGAACCGTCCTGATACTGGCAGGGTGTGCCGGATTTTTGTACAAATGGGCAGAGGGGGAAAAAGCCAGACAGCGGATGGCGGGGGAATGGATACGCCTGTTTGTGCGCTGGGGATATGCACTGGAACAGGAACACGTGCGGTTGTACGATTTTTTGTCTTTTTATGAAACGGCAGATGCATCCATGCAGGCATTTCTGGATGAGGTCTGTGTATGTATGCGCAACCATCAGAATCCAAGCGGGCAGAAAATCTGGCAGGATTGTCTGCAGAAGCACAAAAGAGAACTGCAGATCGGGCAGGAGGGCTGGGAAATCCTTACGTCTGCCGCGGGAGCATTTTATGGCGAAAGCAGTGCAGAGAATCTGCGATGCAATGAAATCTGCAGAAAACGGATGGAAAAATTTCTGGCAGAGTCACGATTGGAATTTTTTAAAAAACAGCGGGTGTATCTGCCTGTTGGAATGCTGACCGGCGTGGTTATGATCATTCTTCTGGTGTAAAGGCGTAGGAAGGGAACCTTGAGTGTATGAGTGTAACAATTATTTTTAAAATTGCAGCGCTTGGAATTGTTGTGGCAGTACTCAGCCAGATTCTCAAGCATAGTGGAAGGGAGGAACAGGCATTTCTGCTGAGCCTGGCAGGTCTGATAATAGTGTTGTTCTGGATCGTGCCTTGTATCAGTGAACTGTTTACAACGATGGAAACCCTGTTTCGTATGTGATGTCTATGATAAAGATAGGAATGATCGGAATTGCTGCGGTTTTTCTGGCTCTTTTGCTGAAAAAAGAAAAGGGAGAGCTGGCGTTGCTTGTGGGAATTGCAGCATCGGTTTTGATTTTCGGATACACACTGTCAAGAATTTCGTTTATCCTGGATTTTTTACGGGAACTGATGGACACGCTTCCGGTAGATCCGGCACTTTTGAAAGCACTGTTAAAGATGCTTGGAATTACATATGTTGCCGATTTTTCTGCATCGGTCTGCCGGGAAGCGGGATATGGATCTGTCGCAGGACAGATTGAACTGTTTGCAAAATTATCGATCGTTGCTTTGTCCATTCCGGAATTGTGGGTTTTGTTGCGGCTGATCGAACAGATGACTGGGGGGTAGAAATGAAAAAAATTGCTAAAATTTTGTTCTGGTCTGTTTTTGTTCGTATGGATGATTTTTTTACAGCCGCAAAATGTGATGGCGGCCGAGGCGGATGAGATCATAAAAGAACTTGATTTTACGGATATCAATGCACAGACGCAGGATCTGCCGGAAAAGATGGATTTTGAAAAAATGGTGAATAAACTGGTGACGGAAGGAACCAACGGACTGGATGCGGGAATGATCTGTGAATATATTGCAGATTTATTTTTTTATGAAATCACGGCTGCAAAGCCAATGTTTTTGCAGATGTTTGCCATAGGACTTTTATTTGCGCTGTACGGAAAAGTGATGATGACGCGACAGGGGTATGTTTCGCAGATGAGCTTTTTTATTGTTTATCTTGGGGTGGTTCTGTTGTTGCTGCAATCATTTGCCCTGATCTCAGAGGTGGTAGATCAGGGGATTGACCGTCTGGTGGCATTTATGACGCATTTGTGCCTTTGTATGCGGCAACGCTGTTTTGCTCCGGCAATGCGGCATCTGCGGGTTCCTTTTATCAGCTGGCATTCGGACTGATGTATCTGCTGGAACTGGGAATGAAATTTATTTTTCTGCCGGGGGTTCATGTGTTTGTGCTGCTTCTTCTGATGGATAACCTGTTTGAGGAAACAAAACTTGGAAAGATGGCGCAGCTGTTCGAAGACGGAATACGACTGGTCTTAAAAGGTGGGCTGACTGCGTTATGGGAATCGGTGTTGTACAGTCTCTGATTGTACCTGCAAGAGACAGGCTTTCCACAAACAGTATTTTTAACAGTATATCCGCGGTTCCCGGAGTAGGAAATACCTTCGGTTCCGCAGCAGAGATCCTGCTCGGAAGCGGAATCCTCATAAAAACAGCATTGGCGCGGCTTCCCTTATCCTTCTTCTTGTAATCGGGATGACACCGCTGCTGAAATCTTTCTGTTTTTCTGTGATGTACCGCCTGACCGCTGCATTTTTGGCACCGGTCGCAGACAGCCGGATTGCGCAGTGTGTGCAGGCCGCTGCCAGGGGATGCGCGCTTTTTTGTACCATACAGCTGGATGCGCTGCTTTTATTTTTTATTACCATATCCATGATCAGTGTTTCCACCAGTTTCATCTATTGAGAAGGGAGGAGAACATGGAAGTTGTACTTACATTTGTGAAAAATTATTTCGTGCTGATGCTGATTTTTTATCTGTTGTCATATCTGACACCAAAGGAAACCTATCAGAAATATTTTCATTTTTTTGTCAGCGTGCTCGTGATCACCGTGCTGGCACAGCCGCTTTTGGTCTATGTGGGAGGAATGAAAAAAGAAGAGGCAAGGCAGCAGCTGCATGAGATTGTCGAGCAGATGGAAAGCATAGAATATCAGGAGAAGGGAGAGAATATTTTTGAACAGTATCTTGGGAAAGTGGATCAAAAAGAGGAATAAATCGGATTTCGTTGTACTGATTCTGCTTGGGGTGATGGTAATGATCGTTGCGATGCCGACGGGGGCAAAACAAAGCCAGAAAGAAACACAGACGCAGGAACAAAAGGAGCAGCAGCTACAGACGGAAGATTCCTATAAAGAGCAGCTGCAGCAGCAGCTGAAGGAGCTGCTTGAACACATGGACGGGGTGGGAAAAACCCGTGTAATGCTGACATTTTCCGATGAGGGAACCGACAGCTGGATAAAAATGTGACAAAAGATGGAAACAAAAAGGAAGAGACAACGGTGGTGTACGATACCGGTGATACCAGACAGCCCTATGTGATCTGCAGGCAGATGCCGAAAATTGAAGGGGTTGTGGTTGTGGCACAGGGTGGAGGAAATGCAAAGACCGTTACAGAAATTTCCAACGCGGTAATGTCATTATTTCCGGTGGAAGCGCATAAGGTAGTAGTAGTTAAAATGTCGGTACAGGAGGAATAGACGTGAAAAAAAGAGTGCATAAAAATCAGATTGTTATTACAACGCTGGCGGTGCTGATTGCGGTGGCCGGTTATGTTACTTATGACAAAAAGGGCGCTGATATCAAAGATGCCGAGACGGTAGCTAATATGAATCAGGGTGCCGTAAGTGACCAGGCGGATAAAGATTATGAAACCGGGGAGGATCTGGATATCACAAGTAGCAAGGAAGATCTGGCGGATGCATCGACGGAAGATGTGGAAAATCCGGGAGAGACGGTACTTACCTCTGTGACAAGCGGGGATTCCGACTATGCGGCAAAAGTGAAACTTAACCGGGAACAGGTGCGTTCCAAAAATAAAGAAACCCTGCAGGCAATCATTGACAATGATTCTTTGGATGAGTCCAAAAAGAAAGATGCGGTCAATGAAATGATTACACTGACGGATATTGCGGAGAAAGAGTCCAAATGCAGAAATGATGCTGGAGGCAAAAGGGTTTACGGATGTGGTTGTCAGTATGAATGATGACGGCTGTGATGTGGTTCTTAATATGGGGGAGGCAACCGATGCCAAGCGGGCGCAGGTCGAAGATATTGTAAAGCGTAAGACCGGAGTATCCGCAGATAAGATCGTGATCACTCCCATCCAGTAGCACTTGCAAATACATAGTTTTTAGTATAAATGAGGTACAGTGTGCAATTGGTTTGGAGGATATACTGTGAGTGACTTAAGAAAAGAAATAGAAAAACGGCGTACATTCGCTATCATTTCCCATCCGGATGCAGGTAAGACGACTCTGACGGAGAAGTTCCTGCTTTACGGAGGAGCCATCAATCTTGCCGGTTCCGTAAAAGGAAAGGCAACAGCAAGACATGCGGTGTCTGACTGGATGGAGATCGAGAAGCAGAGAGGTATTTCGGTCACCTCGTCGGTGCTGCAGTTTAACTATGACGGATACTGTATCAATATTCTGGATACCCCGGGACATCAGGATTCTCGGAGGATACTTACCGTACACTTATGGCGGCGGATTCCGCAGTATGGTGATTGATGCAAGCAAAGGAGTAGAGGCGCAGACACGTAAGCTGTTTAAGGTATGCGTAATGCGCCATATTCCGATTTTTACATTTATCAATAAGATGGACCGTGATGCAAATGATACGTTTGAGCTTCTTGATGATATTGAAAATGAACTGGGAATCGCAACGTATCCGGTCAACTGGCCGATCGGTTCCGGAAAAGAATTCAAAGGTGTATATGACCGTCATACCAGAAAAGTTATGACATTTGCCGATACATTAAAGGGAACAAAAGAAGGTTCCGAAAAGATTATTGATATCGATGATCCGGCACTGATCGACGAGATTGGTGAGGAGAAAAAATCAATTTTGGATGACGAAATCGAACTTCTTGACGGTGCCAGTGCGGAATTTGATATGGAACTTGTGACAAAGGGAGAACTTTCCCCGGTATTTTTCGGTTCTGCCCTGACCAATTTTGGTGTGGAAACTTTTCTGCAGCATTTCCTGAAGATGACTTATGCGCCAATGGCCCGGAAATCAGACATCGGAATGATTGATCCGTTTCAGGAAGATTTTTCTGCGTTTGTCTTTAAGATTCAGGCAAATATGAATAAAAATCACCGGGACCGTATTGCGTTTATGCGTATCTGTTCCGGTAAGTTTACGGCGGGCATGGAAGTATTCCATGTGCAGGGAAACAAACAGATCAAGCTTTCCCAGCCGCAGCAGATGATGGCAGACGAGCGTAAAATGGTAGAAGAAGCATATGCGGGAGATATTATTGGTATTTTTGATCCCGGCATTTTCTCTATCGGGGACACCCTCACGACGGCAAAGGACAAGTTTCAGTTTGAGGGAATCCCGACATTGCGCCGGAACATTTTTGCACGTGACGTCTGATCGACTCCATGAAGCGCAAGCAGTTTGTAAAAGGAGTAACACAGAATTGCACAGGAAGGTGCCATCCAGATTTTCCAGGAATACAAAGGCGGTATGGAGGAAATCATAGTAGGAGTAGTTGGTGTGCTGCAGTTTGATGTACTCCGGTTCCGTCTGGAAAACGAGTATAATGTGGAGATCCGTCTGGAGAATCTTCCATATGAACATATCCGCTGGATCGAGAACAAGGATGAAGTGGATGTGGACGCGCTGACTGGTACTTCAGATATGAAGAAAGTTATTGATATGAAGGGAAATCCGCTTCTTTTATTTGTCAATGCATGGAGTGTCGGCATGACACTTGACCGAAACGAAGGACTCGTATTATCCGAGTTCAGTAAGAATTAATCAAAGGAGGAAAGATCATGGGAGTTGTAACAATTACAAAAGAAAACTTTGAAGCAGAAGTAGTCGGTGCAAAGGTGCCGGTCGTGATTGATTTCTGGGCATCCTGGTGTGGCCCTTGTCAGATGCAGTCACCGGTTGTGGATGCAGTTGCAGAATCGATGGGAGATCAGGTGAAAGTATGCAAAGTAAATGTGGACGAGCAGCCACAGCTTGCATTAAATTACCAGATTGTGAGTATTCCTACGCTGGTATTCATGAAAGATGGAATGTTTCAGAAGAAGATGGTAGGGTTACAGACGCAGGATGCGATTGAGGATTACCTGAAAACACTTCTTGACGCGTAGCAGGATACAACGTATAATAAAAGGCAGTTGCAGGGCGACTGTCTTTTTATTTCCCCATTTAAATTTTTGCATTGACAAATACAAACAAATATACTACTATTAGAACATAGATACGAACATAAGTTCGATAAGAAGGAGAATATTATGGCAAAGGACGATAAATTAAAAGCACTGGATGCGGCAATCGCACAGATCGAGAGACAGTATGGCAAAGGATCTGTGATGAAGCTGGGGGACAATTCCGCAAATATGAACGTGGAAACGGTTCCTACAGGGTCACTCAGTCTGGATATTGCATTGGGACTCGGAGGACTTCCGAAAGGACGTATCATTGAGATTTACGGACCGGAGTCCAGTGGTAAGACTACCGTTGCACTGCACTGTGTGGCAGAGGTGCAGAAGCAGGGCGGAATTGCCGGATTCATTGACGCAGAGCATGCGCTTGATCCTGTCTATGCAAAGAATATCGGTGTTGATATTGACAATCTCTATATTTCCCAGCCGGACTGCGGAGAGCAGGCACTTGAGATCACCGAGACCATGGTGCGTTCCGGAGCAGTCGATATTGTAATTGTCGATTCGGTAGCAGCTCTTGTGCCAAAGGCGGAAATTGACGGAGATATGGGAGATTCCCATGTGGGCCTGCAGGCACGTCTGATGAGTCAGGCGCTTCGTAAGCTGACCGGTGTGATCAGCAAGTCAAACTGTATTGTAATCTTTATCAACCAGCTCCGTGAAAAAGTTGGTGTTATGTTTGGAAATCCGGAGACGACGACCGGTGGCCGTGCACTTAAGTTTTATTCTTCTGTCCGTCTGGACGTGCGCCGTGTAGAACAGCTGAAGCAGGCAGGAGAAGTCATTGGTAACCATACCCGTGTCAAAGTCGTAAAAAATAAAGTAGCACCGCCATTCCGTGAAGCAGAGTTTGATATCATGTTTGGACAGGGAATTTCCAGAGAGGGCGATATCTTAGACCTTGCAGCAGATAAGGGTGTGGTTAACAAATCCGGAGCATGGTATGCATACAATGGAGATAAGATCGGCCAGGGACGTGAGAATGCAAAACAGTATCTGAAAGAAAATCCGCTGATCTGTGAGGAGATCGAGGCAAAAGTCAGAGAAATGTTAAATGTGGACGGAACGGAAGAGTCTGAGGAAACAAAGGAAAACGAGACTGAGGCACAGAGCATAAAAGCAGCGGAAGCGATCGCAAAAAAAGCGGAAGCGGCTGAAAAGAA
>ENA-OQAS01000626-OQAS01000626.1-human-gut-metagenome-genome-assembly--contig:-NODE-626-length-18359-cov-2.157690_pt1 | contig 18359 bp, 26 predicted proteins | sample MGYA00242733_ERZ504523 | MGnify/ENA primary metagenome ERZ504523 (study PRJEB26092, sample SAMD00036239) | human gut metagenome | host: Homo sapiens | study: EMG produced TPA metagenomics assembly of...
CTCGACATCACACAGTCCCGGAAAAAGATAGTTATCAAATCCAACCACTGAAAATCTTCCGGAACGCGATACCCCTGCTCTTCTAACTGATTGATGACCATGCTTGCCGTGAGATCGGAGTTGCACACAAATGCCGTCGGCATATCTTTCATCTGATCCGGATGAATATCAACCTCTACCACACCACATTCCATATCACGATCCGATATGATCCACTCCTGTGGCACTTCAATACCATGTTCTAACATGATTTCCGGTAACCGAAATAACGGTCTGTGATACTTGCCGTAAACAACAGTGTTCCGACATACGCAATTTTTTCATGACCATGCTCGATCAGATAATTCGTCAGCATGTAAGTACCATAGTAACTGTTAGAGATCACCGCATCACTCATCTGATGCTCATCATAAAAGTCAAGATACACGATCGGAATCTGTGTATTCTGTCTCAACGCACCCAGATATGCTGTCTTTAACCGCCCGATCACTATCAGACCATCTACTTACGTTCCAGCACGATTTTAGGCAGATTCGCCTCGGCTTCATCTTCTAATGAAACAACCTCAAGCATCGTGAAACATTCTTTCTGAACGGCCCTTGTTGCAACGCTCTGATACATTCTCCAGTAAAAGGATGCATACTCTCCAAGATATTTTTCTGATACTAAAACTCCGATATTATAACTTTTTGCCGACTTTTCTTTTTTTGCGGCAGATGGCTGTTTGTATCCCAGTTCATCTGCCAGTTGTTTAATTTTTTCCCGCATAGCCTCGCTGACACCTTTTTGACCGGAAAGTGCTTTTGAGACCGTGACCGTACTGACTCCGAGCTGCTCTGCAATATCTGCCAGCTTTACTGCTTTTGCCATAACCGTCCCCTTCTTATTTAATTTCTATTATTTATTTCTTTTCCACAAAATGTAAAAGTTTTGACTGGAAGTCTCCCCACGGATTCTGGATCAAAATACCTGCATACATTAACGTATCTCCCGCATATACAGTATCTTCGCCTTCCAGACAGTAATTCTTCTGCGGATCGAGTCCTTTTAATGTGATTCTTCTGCTCTTATAATTCGGACGGTTGATCACCTGCACAAATGTAACCAGTACTTCTGATTTATCTTTTGAAACCACCTCGTAACAGTCAAAATAATGATTTTCCTGATAGGAGGCGATCCTGTAATAATCGCCGCTTCTTACCAGATCATTGTATTTATGATACATGGCAACCTGTTTCGGGATCATCTGTCTGTCTTCTTCCGGAATCTTTGTGACATCCAGCTCATAACCGAAAGTTCCTGCAAGCGCTACATGGCCTCTTGTCTCAAACGGTGTAACACGTCCCACCGTATGATTCGGACAGTCTGAAACGTGCGCTCCCATCGTCGATAACGGATAGATCATCGCCGTACTTCCTGAATCTTTAAGCGTTCTACTGCATCCGTATCATCCGAGCACCAGATCTGTGGACTGTAATAAAGCATACCCGGATCAAAACGTGCACCACCGCCGGAACAGTTTTCCAGTAAAAGATGTGGGAACTCTGTTACCAGACGCTCCTGCATCTCATACACTGCCAGCACATAACGGTGATAAAGTTCACCCTGTCGGTCTGCAGGAAGTCATAGCTTCCGATGTCAGAAAGCTGACGGTTCATATCCCATTTGACATACTCAATATTTGCACTGCGTAAGATCGACGCCACGCTCTCATATGCATAATCGCGCACTTCTTTTCTGGTAAGATCAAGTACATACTGATTTCTGCAGAGAGATCCCTCTCTTCCCGGAATCTGAATTGCCCAGTCCGGATGTGCCTCGTAAAGTTTGAATCCGGTGAGATCATTTCCGGCTCAAACCAGATACCGAATTTTAATCCAAGCTTATTTACCTCATCTACCAGATGTTTTAAGCCGCCGTTTAACTTTTCTTCGTTGACATACCAGTCACCTAAGCTCGTAGAGTCATCGTTGCGGTGTCCAAACCAGCCGTCATCCATGACTAACATCTCGATGCCAAGCTCCGCTGCTTTTTTGCAATGGAAAGTAATTTTTCTGTATTGAAATCAAAATAGGTTGCTTCCCAGTTGTTGATCAAAATCGGACGTTTCTTATCCTTATATTCACTGCGGATCAGGTGATTCCGGTAAAGTTCATGGAACTGGTGCGTCATACCGTCATATCCGATATCACTGTAAACCAGCACAACTTCCGGTGTCTGGAAACTCTCACCTTTTTCTAACTTCCAGCAGAAGTTCTCCGGATGGATTCCCATGCCGACACGGACGGTATCAAACTGTCCCAACTCGACCTGTCCAATAAAGTTGCCGGAGTATACAAAATGCATGCCATACACTTCGCCCTGTGACTGGTCGGCATTTCCTGCCGCAAGTGCCATAAACGGATGCTCCTGATGGGAGGACTCACCTCTTACGGATTCCACACCCATAAATCCTTTTTTCACTTTGCGGTGTTCTAACATACGCTCTCTCGCCCAGGAACCGTGCATCGTAAGCAGTGTAAAATCACGGTTATCCATATCCATGGAGAAGGACAGTGCTTTCGTCAGATACAACATCTCTCCGTCATTTTCGATCCGCACGCTTCTTGTAATGACGTCCACATCCGAAAATGCCGTATAAAGCAGTGTTACTTTCAATCCGAGTACCGGATCCTCACAGAAAAGCTCTAATGTCTCGCAGGCATTCTCGTCCCCAAATGTTGCAGGGAGACCGGCAAGTCCCGGTTTTCCTGCATAGATTTTATGTGAAACATAAAACAGTGACACTGCGGTGTGTCCGCCTGCCGTTCTTACTGAGATACTGCTTCTTCTGTAATCTCCGAGTCCGTTTCCGGCATATTCCATCGGAAATGTATCGTAAAAAGAAACACGCTCCCTGTTATTTTCCGAAGGCACAAACGGTCCTTCTCCTGTACGGAGCAGGTACGCGATGTTTGCATCTCTTAATTTCTTACCATAATAAACATGACCGACAAAGTTTTCTTTATCCACGATACCGATCACATAACTGGAGTTTGGCGTATCCAGCTTGAAAATGCGTTCTTTTTCAAAGTATGTGATTGCCATGCTGTATTTCCTCCTGTTATTTCAGTAAGTCTTCTTTTAATCCGGCAAGTTTCTTTTCTGCATCTTCTAACGAACTGCCTTTTACACCAAAGTAATATTTGATCTTCGGCTCTGTTCCGGACGGACGCATACAGCACCATGCATTGTCAGAAGTTCATAGTAAGTACGTTAGATTCCGGCAGACCTGTCTTTGTCACTTCTCCGGTCACAGTATCTTTTCTGGTATCTTCTTTATAGTCGCGCACTGCAAGCACATCAAATCCGCCAAGTGTTTTCGGAGGATTTTTCTGGAATTGCTCATCAACTCCTGGATCTGTGCAGCTCCGTCGATTCCCTTTAAGGTCTTTGTCTCAAGTCCCTCTCTGTAATAGCCGTATTTCTCATACATGGCAAGCATCTCATCCCATAAGGTCATATTGTTCTTCTTGCACCAGGAAGCAACCTCACATAACATCATGACTGCAACACAGGCATCCTTATCCCTTGCGTAAGTACCTGCAAGGCATCCGTAGCTTTCCTCTAAACCAAACACATAATCGTAAGTATCTGCTGCTCGAAAAATTTGATCTGCTCTCCGATATATTTAAATCCTGTTAAAACTTCGATCAGTTTTACACCGTAAGCTTTTGCGATCGCTTTTGCCATATCGGTTGTAACGATTGTCTCAACCAGTGCAGGATTCTTCGGCATAGTTCCCATTGCTGTTTTTTCTCTTAAAATGTATTCCGCGATCAGCATACCTGACATATTTCCGGTAAATGTCACATACTCGCCACTCTTCGTATCTTTGCAGTATACGCCAAGACGGTCTGCATCCGGGTCAGTTGCAAGAACGATGTCCGCATCCACTTCTTTTGCAAGTTTTAATGCAAGTTCAAATGCTTTTGGTGACTCCGGGTTCGGGTATGCAACGGTCGGGAAATTACCATCCGGTTTTTCCTGCTCCGGCACTACATATACATGCTCAAAACCAAGCTCTTTTAACACGCGGCGCACCGGAAGATTTCCAGTTCCGTGAAGCGGTGTGTATACGATCTTGATATCTTTTGCCATCTCTTTGATGATCTCCGGATGAATGGACTGTTTTTTCAGTTCTTCCATATAACGGTCATCGATCTCTTTACCGATCACATTGTAAAGGCCTGCTGCAACTGCCTCTTCTTTTGCCATGGTCTTTACTGATCGAAGGAAGTTACTTTTGCAACTTCCGCTAAAATATTTTTGTCGTGAGGCGGTGTGATCTGTGCACCATCTTCCAGTATACTTTGTATCCGTTGTATTCTCTCGGGTTATGGCTTGCTGTAATTACAATACCGGAAATACATCCTAGCTCGCGGACTGCAAAAGATAACTCCGGTGTCGGACGAAGGCTGTCAAATACATATGCCTTAATGCCGTTTGCATTTAAGCAGAGTGCTGCCTCCTCGGTAAATTCCGGGGACATAATTCTGGAGTCATGTGCGATCGCAACACCCTTTTCCTGTCCATTCTGGGAAATAATGTAATTTGCAAGTCCCTGTGTTGCCTGACGTACCGTATAAATATTCATACGGTTGGTTCCGGCTCCGATCACGCCTCTTAAACACCGGTACCAAATTCTAACTGTCTGTAAAAACGATCCTCGATCTCTGCCTGATCCCCCTCGATCTTCTTTAACTCAGCCTTTGTATCTGCATCAAAATATGGATCTGTGCACCACTGTTTGTAAGTTTTCATGTAATTGCTCATTCTTCTTCTCCTTTACTTTTCTGCGATTCATTTTTTATTATATTTTGGATTATAACCTTTTTTTAAGTTATTGTAAACTAATTTTAACCTTTTGACTATTTTTATTTAAAAATCAGCTTTTGACATCAACATCATTTTATTAAAAATATCATAATATTTTTTACGACTTTTTCTGCGGGCTTTGCATAAATTTCATAGTCCATACGGGTCTTTGCGCTCCGCTCCTGATAAAGCTTTGCATCCCAGGACCAGAGCGCCATACCTCCTACCCAGTCTCTTTTACTGCAGGCATTAAACATATCTTCGTACCATTCTGCCTGACCCTTTGGATCCGCATCACCTCTTACACACCAGTCATTTGGCACCTCTTTGGAACCTTTTACCGACATACATCCTGTTTCCGCAAAGAAAAACGGTTTTTGAAATCTGTTTACCACGGTTTCAATACGATCCAGCTGATTGTCCCAGTCGTTGATCGGATAATACCCGCTGGACGAAATCACATCTACCGCATCCCACCATTTCACATTGTGTTCCTGGTACTTATCCGTATTGTAGGAAACCAGTCCATCATACTTCCGGCGGATTGCCGCAATCACTTCCCGCCATTCCGCTTCGCGGCGCTCGGTCTGCACCATCTCGCAGCCTGCAATAAACAGATCCACTCCGCACTGCTGCGCAAGTCCGGCATAGTGTTCCTGAAATGCCCGGTAAGAGGCAAACCAATTGCCCCACTTCGGTTCACACACGACATCTTCATCAAAAAATTGATATGTGCCCGCCAGGTTCCATCCGCGCAGTTTGCGGTCGGTTTCAAGGCAACGTTAAGCCCCAGTTCTTTGGCATAGCCGATCATGGCGATCAGTTCTTCATCGGTCACATTCCGGTCTGTCCGATAATCAATCTCCTCGGAAAATGCGGTCTTTTGCATACCGTTCGGTGCAAAATGACATAATTTGCCCCCGTCTTTTCTTTCATGAGCTTTAAGCTCTGTCTGGTTTCTTCTTTTTCAAATGTACCTCTTGCGCAAATGGTGCAAAGGTGACTGCATTGATTCTCTCCATGTTTTCCTCCATTGTGTTTTCCAGAAATTTACTTCAATATAGCATATTTTTTCGGGAGGGGAATTGGTTTAAACATAAGTTTTTTCAAAACGACGGAAGAAGGGAGTCATTCTCTTTTTCCTGTGTGTTGGAAAAAAGATAAGTACCAGGATAAGGATCACAAATCCATTTGCTTCTGTTTTGGCACGTGGTATAATAAATTTGCTTACACATAACAGAAAGTTACGGAGAATATAGGATGATGAATATAGATGAAAAAAAGAAACTGGCACTGGAAGTGATTGCGCGACTGAAGCAGGCATACCCGGATGCGGCCTGCAGCTTAGATTACAATGAGGCCTGGAAGCTGCTCGTCAGTGTGCGGCTGGCGGCACAGTGTACGGACGCCCGCGTGAATATGATCGTACCCAAACTGTACGAAAAATTCCCGGATGTCAATGCTTTAGCAGATGCTCCTGTGGAAGAAATCGAAGAAATTGTGCGTCCCTGTGGACTGGGAAAAAGCAAGGCAAGGGATATCAGTGCCTGCATGCGGATGCTGCGGGATGTGTATGGTGGAAATGTTCCAAACGATTTTAATGCCCTGTTAAAGCTGCCGGGTGTCGGGCGTAAAAGTGCCAACCTGATTATGGGAGATGTCTTTGGAAAACCGGCCATCGTGACGGACACGCACTGCATCCGTCTGTGTAACCGGATTGGTCTGGTCGACCATATCAAAGAGCCAAAAAAGGTGGAAATGGAATTGTGGAAAATCATCCGCCGGAAGAAGGGAATGATTTATGTCACCGCTTTGTGCTGCACGGACGTGACATCTGCAGTGCACGCACGACTCCGCACTGTGAGCACTGCTGCCTGCAGGATATCTGTGCACAGCGGATATAATCCACATCTGTGCATGTTTCCCTGTTATGATTACACAGAAGGCAATGTTTCTTCTGGTATCAGCCTTTGCATATCCGGTGGCAGCGGAGCCGTAAACTCCATCGGCTCCCCTGTCATGGGATGGAAAAATGAAAGTTTCCATGCATGCAGTGCCTGACGGCCAATATCATATTGCTCTTTTCCACAGGAAAAGTCTTTCCCTGAAAAATCTGTCTCTCCCCGGAATTTTCATCGTCCCGACGGTCAATCTGATTTTCCCCGTATGCCGGGTTGTACAGGAAATCCCCCACCAGCGGATGTCCCAGATATGCCATATGCACGCGGATCTGGTGGGTTCTCCCGGTCTCCAGCTGAAGTTTTACCAGACTGCGGAACTTCTGTGCATTTCCGGTCTGCCATCCGGTCAGAACCCGGTAATGCGTCACCGCCCGGTCTCCCCGCTTAAAATCAACAACGCGGCGCAGGCAGCGGTCCTCCTGTCTGGCAATTGGTGCATCAATGACACCGGAAACCGGCACAACCTTTCCCTCAACAAGCGCAAGATACGTCCGGTGAATTCCAGGTGCTTTTAGTCCCTGCTCGGCTTTTGCCCGCACCATCTGCCCGAGGATCGCCGCAGAAACCGCATGTTTTGCCACAATAGTAGCCCGGAGGTATCCCGGTCAACCGGTTGATACAGCGGAACACAAAGGGAACCCCCTGCTCTTTGAAATACCATGCCAAGTGCATTGCCGAGAGAATTCTCCGGATTCCGCGGGATGGATGAACCGGCATTCCTGCCGGTTTGTTGATCACAAGCAGATCCTCATCCTCATAAACGATGCAAACGGCAGTTTTACCGGACGGATCTGTCCGGAATTATCCGTTTCCCGAATCCATATGGTCAGAACATCCCCTTCTGCAAGCATGTGGTTCATATGTACATACGTTCCGTTCAGGCAGATTGCCTGTTCGTCTTTGCGCAGATCTACAAGATTCTGCCGGGAATACCCTTTTTCTTTTAAAAATCCACTGATTTTCTGTGGTTTCTCCAGACCGTTAATCTGATATGATATGCTTCTGTCCATAATGGTCATCATTGATCTCTTTCCCAGGTAAATGTCCCCCTGTATGTAAGATTCTCCGGTCTGGATACTTTGATCCGTTCTGACGGATACACCGTCTCCGCTACCACAAACCAGCCAATCACCGCAATCATCAGAAGATAAAATAAAAGTACTTCCTTTTTATTCCCCATATACTTTTTCATCTTTCAGTTTCTCACCCTGTCCTTTATACTTTATATTTTGCATTCATATGTTTTTTAATTATTCCATAACTATACCGGAAATGCAAGCACCACGTTACTGTTCACTCAGCACTGCGCCATGTCACGCAAAAGGGATTACCACCCATTTCGTGGTAATCCCCTGGAAAGAAAACTCAGATTGTTCCGGTTACGGTAAGTGTGCCTGCGCCCGGTGTCACTGTCCACTCGCCGGTTGTGGCATCCTGCGTAAAGGTTGCTGCCGGTACGGTAATCTGCCTTCCTGCGTCGCAAACGTACCGGTCGTGGCATTGTAGGAATAATTTGCCGGATCCGACCATGCCGTTCCATTATACGATACCGCAAGATTCGAAAGTACCGGATCGAATGTATCTGTCACCACTGCGCCGGTTGCCGCCAGTGCCGCAGTATTTCCGGTATTCTGGATAAGGAACGTATAGGTCAGTGTTCCATTTTCCGTAACCGGAACCGGACTGACGGATTTGGTGATTGTCAGCTTCGGACCACTTTCCGCGATAACGGTTTCCTTTGCGGTAACCGGTGTAATTCCCCCTCCGGAAACGGTCACCGTGTTGGTAATCTCCGATTCTGCCAAAAGAGGTGCAAACGCATTGGTTTCTGCCTCATATACAATGGTCACGTTTCCCCCCGCCGGTACGCTGATCCCGGAAACGGAAAGGGGTGGTCCTGCCGTGACTGCCGGTGTGGTCTGTAAGATTCCATTGCTGTAATAACGCACGGTATCTGCCACATACGTCAGTGGCACCAGTGTGTCTGTGCCAAATGCATATGCCCCCAGATCATCTGCAACCGTCAGTCCTGTCATGGCTGTATTTCCGGAATTCACTATGCTCACAACATAGGTGACACGGTCATTCTGCCGTATGTTTGCGTACCGCAGTTTTGGTTGCGGCAAGTACCTCAAGGATTTCTCCCACTGCAACGTTGGAATTGGCTACAGCGTTCCATAGCGGAGCTGTGCCTGATTGGTAAATATTGCCATTTTTTTGCATCCTTTCATTTTATTCAGGTATGCTTTATCATATGACAAAAATTTTCCATATGTGCAGCCGCGCCGCCATTATTCTTTCAAATATATTTCCGGTCTTCTGTCCCGGAACAGCCCCCAGCTTCTTCTTTCTTCTTCTATTTCATCCAGATCAAACGTATGCAGGATAAAGCCTTCTGATACCCTGTCCATCTCTTCTGTCACTTCCCCTGTTGCGTCTGTGATAAAAGAGGAACCGTAAAACGTGAGGGCTGAGCTCTGCTGTCCATTTTCCGCGCACGGTTCCACGGTTTCTGTCCCGATCCTGTTTGCAGCAATGACCGGCATAAGATTACATGCCGCATGCCCCATCATGCACCGTCTCCAGTGCGGCATACTGTCGCAGCCAAGTATCGGCTCGCTTCCGATTGCAGTTGGATAAAAAAGGAGTTCCGCCCCTTTTAGTGCCATGCCTCTTGCCGTCTCCGGAAACCACTGATCCCAGCAGATTCCAACCCCAATCGTCCCATATCTGGTTTTAAATGCCCGAAACCCTGTATCACCGGGCGTAAAATAAAATTTTTCCTGATAATAATGGTCGTCCGGAATATGTGTTTTCCTGTAAATGCCGCGCACACTTCCATCAGCATCAATGACTGCCACGGAATTGAACATCTGTCTGTGATCCCCGGCTTCATAAAAGCTCACCGGTATCACCGTTTCCAGCTCTTTTGCCAGTTTTTTCATATGGATGACAGCATCATTTTCCTCTGGCGTTCTTGCATATCCATAATATTCATACCTTCTCTCCTGACAGAAATACGGTCTTTCGAAAAGTTCAGGAGGAAGAATGACCTGCGCCCCCTGTGCAGCGGCCTCCCTGATCAGTTCCGATGCTTTTTCTATATTTTCTTTTACATCGCTGCCGCAGCCCATCTGTATGGCAGCCACTGTGGTTTTTCTCATATCATGCTCCTCCCATCCTCCCGGAATCAGCCGGTATCTGCTGTGTAATACAATGAATGTTCCCACCACCGACAATAATATCACGTGCGTAAACCGGGTATACTTTCCTTCCGGGAAAAAGCCCCCCTATGATGTTCACAGCCTCTGCATCCATTTCATCCTCAAACTGGGGAATCAGGACTCCTCCATTTGTAATATAAAAATTAACATAGCTTGCGGCAAGCCGCTCCCCTGCTTTTCGCTGCTCCTCCCCTCTTCAAAGGAAAACCGGCAAGTTCATATTCCGTTATACAAACCGGCTTCCCCGGAACCGGGACTTGTGGACTATGAGCTTCCGCCCCCTGGCATCTGTCTCTTTTTCCAATATTGCAAGATCTGCAGATGACAAGGGATACTGCGGATCTTTGGGATCCTCCGTCCACGCAAGCACCACATGTCCGGGAGCGGTAAATGCACAGACATTGTCTATGTGTCCGTTTGTCTCATCGTTGTAGATTCCATATGGAATCCAGATGATTTTTTCTGCCCCAAGATAATCCTTTAACTTCTGTCCGATCTTTTCTTTTGAAAGTTCCGGATTCCTGCCTTTGCTGAGCAGACAGCTTTCTGTCACAAGGATGGTTCCCTCTCCATCGGTATGGATTGCCCCGCCTTCTAACACAAACGGATGCGCATCATACAGATCATATCCTGTCTTCCGGCAAAAAGAGGACGCTACTTTATCATCCTTTTCCCAGTCTGCATACAATCCGTCACAGATTCCACCCCATGCATTAAAACACCAGTCAATTCCCCGTACCTGCCCCTGCCCATTGACAACAAAGGTCGGTCCGACATCCCTCGCCCATGCATCATCCGATGCAATTTCCATATAATGGATCGGATAATTTTCTGATAGTTTTTTTCTTTCCGGACAGCTTCAATGATCATTTGTGCATGATCCAGCTCCACTGCTTCCACCAGCAGATATACCGTCTCGGATTCCGCAGTGGCACATATGACATCCGCAAAAGCCTCTCTTGCCTTTTTTGCACCATATATCCAGGAACCCGGCCGTTTCGGCCATATAAGTATTGTCCCTTTATGCGGTTCATACTCCGCTGGCATATGAAATCCATCCTGCTAGGACAGCCTTCCTTTAAAATCTTCATATCCAAATCTCCTGATTACCCTGCATTCTTTATCCGCCCCCATAACCGCGATATCCGGAAGCGGCATACCGTTAAACGTATTATTTTTGACCATGGAATAAATTGCCATGTCACAGAATGTAAGCCTGTCACCCACTTTTATCGCTTTATCAAATGAGTAATCACCGATCACATCACCTGCCAGACAGGTACAGGAAGAAAGCCGGTATGTATATGCTTTCTCCCCTGCTTTTCCACTGTCCTTAAGCGGCGGACGATACGGCATTTCGAGTACATCCGGCATATGGCATGCCGCCGAAGTGTCCAGAACCAGTATCTTTATCCCATTGTTTTCGACAATATCGAGCACGGTTGTCTCAAGATAGCCTGCATTCAGGGCTACTGCCTCCCCCGGCTCAAGATAAATTTCAAGGTCATATGTTTCCTGCATGCGCCGGATACAGTTCTCCAGTTTTTCCATGTCGTAACCGGCTTTTGTAATATGATGTCCGCCACCCATATTAAGCCATTTCCGTCCGTACAGCAGATCTCCAAACTTTTTTCCACGGCATCAAGTGTCGTTTCGAGGGCATCCGAATTCTGTTCACAGAGCGTATGGAAGTGAAACCCATCTATCTGCGACAGGTCAAAACCGTTTTGTATGGCTTTGTCAAGCTCTGCCCTCGTTATACCAAGCCTTGAACCCGTACCGCACGGATCATAAATCTCATGCCCTTCCTGTGTAGAACACTCCGGGTTAATTCTAAGTCCTGTACTTATCCCTGCAGCTGCTTTTTTGATTTTTTCCTTATGAACCAGAAACTGGGAAACGGAATTAAAAACAATATGGTCACATATTTTTACCAGTTCGTCCATTTCTTCCGGCAGATATGCCGGACAGAAGACATGGTTTTCTTTTCCCATCTCTTCCTGTGCCAGACGTGCTTCATACAGCCCGCTTGCCGTCGTCCCGCTTAAATATTTTCCAATCAGGGATATTCACAAAATGCACTGAATGCTTTCTGTGCAAGAAGGATCTTTGCGCCCGTTCTCTGCATTACATGATGCAAAATCTTCAGGTTTTCTGTCAGTTTTCCCTCATCTATCACGTAGCAGGGAGTTTTCAGTTCACTAATCTTCATCCTTTCCTCCGGCTCATCAATCCATATGGACAGAAGGATCTGCTGTCTTGTAACAATCCACGGGTACCGGATTTTCGACTACCTTCCATGGAAGACCAAATTTATTCAGTGCCTCCATATACGGATCCGGATCCATCTCCTCAAGATTGAATACTCCGGGCTTTTTCCAGAGTCCTGTCACAACCATCATGGAACCGATCATTGCGGGTACTCCTGTTGTATAGGAAACTGCCTGTGATTCCACTTCTTTGTAGCATTCCTGATGATCACATACATTATAAATATAAATAGACTTCTTTTTTCCGTCCTTTATCCCATTAAAAATACATCCGATATTTGTCTTCCCTACTGTCCGTGGTCCAAGTGATGCCGGATCCGGAAGCAGTTCTTTTAACACCTGTAACGGCACCACTTCTTTTCCGTCTACCATAATCGGATCTGTCCGGAGCATTCCCACATCCTCAAGGCATTTCATGTGTGTAAGATAACTCTGTCCAAACGTCATGAAAAACCGGATTCTTTTCACACCCGGAATATTTTTTGCAAGGGATTCTATTTCCTCATGGTGGAGAAGATACATATCTTTTTCTCCGACCTGGTCAAAATTATACTGTGCCCGCCACTCCATCGGCTCGGTTTCTACCCAGTGCCCATCCGTCCAGTAGGAACCGTTAGCGGATACCTCCCGAAGATTTATCTCCGGATTAAAGTTTGTGGCAAACGGATATCCATGATCTCCGCCATTACAGTCAAGTATATCAATGGTGTGGATTTCATCAAAATAATGTTTCTGCGCATATGCCGTAAATACCGATGTGACACCAGGGTCAAACCCGCTTCCAAGAATTGCGGTAAGTCCTGCCTCCTTGAATTTTTCCTGATAAGCCCACTGCCAGGAATAATCAAAGTAAGCGGTAAATCCCAGTTTTTTGCACCGCTTCTCATAAATTTCCCTCCACTGTGGATCTTGCGTATCCTCGCACTCGTAGTTTGCGGTATCAATATAGTCAACTCCACAGGCAAGACATGCATCCATAATCGTAAGATCCTGATAAGGGAGTGCCACATTAAGCACTGCATCCGGCCGGTACGAACGGATCAGTGTTTTTAATTCTTCCACATTGTCCGCGTCAACCCTTGCCGTCTCAATTCTGGAAGCTGTTTTCCCTTCAAGTTTTGCCTTTAAATCGTCACATTTTGACAGGGTACGGCTTGCAATCATGATGTTCGTGAAAACTTCACTGTTCTGACAGCATTTTCTGATTGCCACCTGTGCAACACCGCCACATCCAATAATAAGTAATCTGCTCATTTTTATTCCTCCTGTATCATTTATTTTACCGGGTTTCTTCCTCTTCGAGTAAGTCCTCTACATATTTTGGAAGCATAAATGCCCCCCGGTGTAAATTTGTAGTATAGTACCATGTTTTCATTCCAAGTGCATCCCATCTTTCTGCATCAAGATCATTCAGCGGATGATACTTTTTAGAAGCGAATCCGAATAACCAGTACCCGGAAGGACAGGTCGGGATATGTGCCTGATATACCGGCTGATCGGGAATGACTTATAGACTTTCTGTGCATTTTCCGGCATTCAGCCTCATCCTCGTCATAAAACGGGCTTCCATGCTGATACACCATGATTCCGTCCTCCCGGAGAGCTTTATAACAGCTTCCGTAAAATTCTTTTGTAAAAAGTCCTTCCGTATGCCCCAATGGATCTGTTGAATCGTTGATAATCAGATCGTATTCATCATTTTTCCCACGCAGGAATCTAAGCCCATCATCATAGTACATTGAAATTCTGGGGTCCTCTAACCCACATGCCACCTCCGGGAAAAAATTTTCTGCATACATCCACAAACATTTTATCGGTTTCTACCACGTCAATCTTTTCAACAAACGGGTATTTTATGAGTTCTTTCGCCACACCCCCATCCCCGCCACCGATAATCAGAATTTTTTTTGCATTGGGATGGACTGCCATCGCACATGGTCACCATTTCATCATATATAAATTCATCTGCATCGGAAAAAACAATTTCACCATCCAATGCTGCCATTTTTCCAATTCATAGGATTTAAATACATCTATCTTCTGATATTCACTTTTTCCCGAAAAAAGCTGCTCCTCTATCCGGACATCCAGTTTTACATTAACTGTATGATATTCCGAAAACCACATTTGCATATCTTTACCTCCTGTTGCCACTCATGCCAGTACCTGAAGATATTCCACTGCCGGATCTTCGGTTCCCTGCATGGAGCATCCTTTTTCTTTTGCATACAGAATATATTCCGCAATCTCTTTTGTAATCCGTTCCCCTGGGGCAAGGATCGGAATCCCCGGTGGGTAGCACATGACAAACTCTCCACTGATGCATCCCACGGAATCTTTTATGCTTAGCGATTTTTTTTCTGCATAAAAAGCTTTCTGCGGAGATACCGCCACCTCCGGATTGATATATTCCCCGGACAAAAGCCCTGTCCTGTCCCTGCTGTATAACCTCTTGATATCCTGCAATGCCCCTACGAGTCTCTCAATATCCTGAATTCTGTCACCAATGGAAATATACGCAAGGATATTACAGATATCACGAATTCGATCTGTATGTCATATTCATCCCGGAGCAGGTCATATACTTCTATTCCGGCAAGCCCGATATCCAGTGTATAAACGGACAGCTTGGTGACATCGTAATCGTAAATGCTGGTTCCATTTACCAGATCACGCCCATAGGCATAGTAACCGCCAATAGAATTGATTTCATTTCTGGCATATTCTGCCATTTTGCAACTCTGGCAAAAGATTCTCTTCCCCGCAACGCAAGATTTCTTCTTGAAATATCAAGACTCGATAAAAGGAGATACGATGCACTGGTTGTCTGTGTCAGATTGATAATCTGCCTGACATGATCTGCTTTTACCGCTTTCCCGGTAAGAAGGATGGAGCTTTGTGTAAGGCTTCCCCCGGATTTGTGCATGGAGATGGCAGACATGTCTGCGCCTGCTGCCATACCACATACCGGAAGGTTTTCCCCAAAATACAGATGCGTCCCATGTGCTTCATCTGTAAGCACCTTGATTCCTCTGGAATGAGCAAGTTTTACGATTGCCCGGAGGTCTGAACATATCCCGTAATACGTCGGATTGTTTACCAGAACCGCTTTTGCATCCGGGTTGTCCTCAATCGCCCTGGCAACCTGGTCTATTTCCATTCCGAGAGAAATCCCAAGTTTCGCATTCATCTCCGGATTCACATAAACCGGAACTGCCCCACAAAGCACCAGTGCATTAAGTGCACTTTTATGGACATTTCTCGGTAATATAATTTTATCGCCCGCCTTACAGGTTGACAATATCATTGCCTGCACTGCCGATGTCGTTCCCCCAACCATGAGGAATGCATTTTCTGCGCCAAATGCATCTGCCGTCAGTTCTTCTGCTTCGCGGATAACAGAAACCGGATGGCACAAATTATCCAGTGGTTTCATGGAATTTACGTCCAGTTCCACGCACTTTTGTCCAAGCAGCTGTACCAGTTCCGGGTTTCCCCTGCCTCTTTTGTGCCCAGGCACGTCAAATGGAACCACTCTTCTTTTTTTAAATTCCTCAAGTGCCTCATAAATTGGAGCTTTCTGCTGTCTATTAATATCCATTTACTACTCCTAACTCCTTACTGAAAATAACAGGAGCCTCCAAGTCATTTTAACTCAAAGGCTCTTTTTCTTACATAACTTTATGCAAGTGCAGGTTCTTTTCCTGCAATAATCGCTTTCACTTCATTTTTCAATTCTGCATTCACTGGTCTTTCTCCTTTTTGTAACAGATATCGTCATCCCCAAAAAGGCATCTGACCACGCCTATATTATAACTTACCCATTTCTTTTATACAATCAATTTTTTGCATTATCTGCACCATAAGCTGTAAAGAACTGAGTACATCCGCCGCCTTTCTTCCAAATCGGCCGAATCTGCTCCGCAACTGGAAAAAAGAATTCCTCGACAATGCTTCTGCTGTATTTGATGACAAGCGTGAGGATTCCTGGTCCGTTGTATCAACGGTCGCTCCAATTCTATTCTGAATACCTTCAAGGACATTGTATCACAGATTGTTTGTTTCGAAAATTATTCTCCTCTGAAAATGGGCAGAAGAAAACCTCCAAATCTTTGGAAGACTTGGAGGCTTGATTCCGACCACTTACTTTTATCATCTATAATTTGAAAAATGATAGATATTTGTTTTTGCAATATATTGCGCCAATTCATAATATCCTTCAAAATACGAAGAACATATACTGTCTGATTCTCGTCACTTATGATATAAAACAATAAATATGACTGATATATCTTTTTATGTATTATATATCCTCTGTACTTTATCCCTGAATCAGCAAATTTTAAAGGGAAGTCACCCATGTTATTGACTTCCCTATTTAAATTCGTATATAACTTATTTGCAGCATCTGGATTACATAAATCAACCTGAATATACTTAACCAAATTGAATACATCATCCGTTGCTTCATCTGTGATTAGTACTCTATAATTCATTTTTCATCCTATCTCTGATAATCTGAAATGCATCATCAACGGTATGAAGCCGCCCTGCTTCCATATCATCAATTCCTTTATCGAGATAAGAAAATAATGTTTCCATTGCTGTTCTATCTTCTACAACATCCATATCCTTTACTACAGCTTCCATGTAAAACATCTCCTTTCCTTTAACCTCAACTCTATTATAACCATCTCTCATGTAAAAGTATAGGTCATTCGTAAAATATTTTTCTGTCCTAAAATGGAATTTAAAATTTCATTTTAGGTAAGGATATTGTTATTATTCCTTACGAATTCTTTCAACTACACTTTCCTGACTCATCTTTTAAACTGATACTTAGGAATCGCATATGCAATTCCACTTAATATCGGAACCATAAGCAGGCACGGTACGATTGTAAGATGCATCTGAAAGAAAAATGCCGTACCGAGTGTATTTGCTAAAATCTTCTCTGCCCCAAACACAACTAATAATACTGCAATCACAAATGCGCCTCCCAAATATAGGAATCCCTCAGTCACCAGCATTTTCGATACCTGTTTTTTCGTCATTCCAACAACTTCCAAAAGTGCCAGTTCTTTTTTTCTGCTAATTACAGAAGTTGCTGTTGTATTAAAGAAATTCATAATGCCAATAAAGGCTAAAATAACGACAAGAAAACTACCGATCATATAATATTTACTGACAAACCGCCTAAAGCTCGCCTTCATATCCAATACAGAAAAAACATTTATCATATCATTTTCTTTCAAAACATTTTTATCAATGTATTCTTTTACTTGCTTATCCTCTCCCTTCTTGGCATCAATAGTAGCATACATTGCTGATTGATTTTCTGTCTGGGTGATATACTCTTCTTCTGGGACCATTACTGTAATATAAACAGAATCTGCATACGGATAATCCAGGGAATATGGCATCATAGCTTCTCCGATCACCCCATAATCTTTCTGCTTTCCGTTTCCGTACTCCATTTTAAAAGTTTCGCCAGACTGATAATAAGAAACTGGTTGTTCTGTATATTTATCACTATAGTCCACAATCACATAATCCCCACTTTTAAACGTATCCCAGGAACATTTTTCCCCTTTCCATTCTAACATATCAAACACCGCTTCACTAATTCCGAGGAAATGAACCTTTACAGTATTATCCGCTTTTGTTTCCTCCCAGATTTGCTTTTCATAATCTGTCCAGTTTTCTTTGTTTTTTTCTGCCAATGTCTCCCACGTTTTCAAAAGTGCCGGTTCCATCTTATGTCTTTCTTCCGAATAATACACATATCCTGTTTTCTCACTTTGCGGACACTTATTCAGAATCTCTTTGATTTCAGGTGTAATACCGTTGAAATTCGTATTTGACAAACTTCCCGTCATCTGATCCAGTTGAAAATCGGAAGCTAAAAACACTTTTCGGAAAGAATCAAAATCATATCCCTGCACCAACATCACGATACAGTTGACAACCACCATAGAAAGAGCGATAGAAAGCATAACAATCAATCCCTTTTTCCAATTTCGTAACACATTTTGAACTGCCATCCC